>ERZ1673695.58-NODE-58-length-194164-cov-7.866544_pt1 | contig 194164 bp, 170 predicted proteins | sample MGYA00580225_ERZ1673695 | MGnify/ENA primary metagenome ERZ1673695 (study PRJEB41218, sample SAMN15661739) | gut metagenome | host: Homo sapiens | place: Canada: London | collected 2015-08-20/2019-03-30 | study: EMG produced TPA metagenomics assembly of...
TTTTACGTTGATATGTCCGTCTGGCTTTTTGTGGGAAAGCAGTACTACCGTCTCAACGTGTCCCGTTCTGGGGAACAGATCCACCGCCTGAATCTTCTGGGCGTGGTATCCCAGCGTGTCCAACAGTGCGCAGTCCCGGGCGGCAGTGGCAGGATTACAGGAAATCATCACAATGCGCTGGGGTGCCATACGGCACACTGCCTCCAGAGTCTGGGCATCACAGCCCTTCCGGGGCGGATCCAGCACAATCACATCCGGATGCTCTCCACGCTGGGCGAGCTGCTGTGCCCACTGAGCTGCATCCCCCACATGAAAGTCAGCGTTTTCAATGTGATTCTCCCGGGCATTCCGGATGGCATTTTCCACTGCCTGGGGGATCACCTCTACCCCGGTCAGATGCTTCACCCCATCCGCCATGGACAAGCCGATGGTACCGGTGCCACAGTACAGATCCAGCAAAGACTGGCGACCGTCCAGCTGCGCAAATTCCCGGGCAATGCCGTACAGCCGCTCCGCCTGGGCAGTGTTCACCTGGTAAAAGGCATGGGGGGACAGCTCCACCCGGATGCCGCACATGGTATCCCGGATCTCCGCCTGCCCCAGCAGGGTTTCCGTCCGCTTACCCAAGATCACGTTGGTGCGTGCCGGATTCACATTCATGCAGATGCTGGTCAATTGCGGAAACTGGCATTGCAGCTGCTGACTTAAGGGCATCAGCTGTTCCCTTGCCGGACGGGTCACCACAAAGCAAAGCATGACTTCCCCGGAATGATACCCCTGCCGCAGGTACAGATGCCGCAGTAAGCCTGTTCCCCGCTGCTCATCATAGGGTTGGAGCCCCTGCTGCCGGATCTGTTCCAGTGCTGCCTCCAGAATCTCACCGAACAGGGGCGGCTGTAAAGCACAATGGGTATAGGGAACGATCCGGTGGCTCCGCTTGGCATAAAAGCCGCAGACAGCCTGTCCGTTCTGCATGCCAACCGGGTACTGTGCCTTGTTCCGGTATCCCGTCGGCGTATCACAGCCCAGAATGGGCAAAAAAACAGGGTGCAGTCCGCCGATCCGGACAAACGCATCCTCCACCACCTGCTGTTTGACGGCGCATTCCGCCTGGTAGGTCATATGCCGGAAGGCGCATCCGCCGCAGGATGCATAAACCGGGCAATCCGGCTGAATCCGGTCCGGGGAAGGCTCCTCCAGCTGTTCGATGATGCCGAAGGCGTAGGTGGGCATGGCCTTGACGATTCTGCATTGCAGCTTGTCCCCAACGGCAGTCCGGGGGACGAACACCGCCTCCCCTTCGATCCTGCCGACCCCATTGCCCTCTGCCGTCATGCCGGTAATGGTCAGGGGTACAATTTCATTTTTCTTTCTCATGTCAGCGGCGCTCCACAATCTGCACAATAGGTGCTGTCTGATCGGTTTTGCCCGGCACAGAAAGGACAGGTCACGGTGCTGCCCTCCCCCAGTCCGGCACAAAGCTCTTCCAATTCCCGGCGCTTCCGGGTAATCTGCTCCACCAGAGACGCCGTATCCGGCTCCCGGCTGCGAACCAGGGCAAAATAGCTGGCTCTGCCCAGCTCCTCATACAGACCATTGAGTCGGTTCAGACACTTAGCCCGTTCCAGCCGAAGCCGGGAATAGGCAATGGCACTGCCGGTCTTTTCTGCGGCGGCATCGAACACTTTCCGGAGATCGCTCCAGGCATCATACTCCATAGTCGGCTCCTTCCATGACACGGCGGATTTGCTTCTTCTTCTCCATCAAGGCGTCAAACTGCCCGATGTACTCATAAGGAAATTTGTAATTCCGGATCCGGGTGATCTTCCCCTCCGGGCATACGAGCTTGGTGGACGCACCACAGCCTGCTCCGAAAATGGTCTGGGTCTCATCCATAATCAGAATATTGTACAAGCTTTCGTATCCGGGCTTTGCATAGCCCACGTTTTCCAGATTCTCCAGGGTATTCTTCTGACGATACAAATAGTAGGGCTGATAGCCCTGGGCAGGCAGACAGCTGCTGCTGTAATCCACCATGGCAGCGGCAGGATTTGCAATCTGCCGTTCTCCCTGGGCATACAGATCCGCCGCCCGCTTCAGAGTCAGGGTATGTACCGTGACGCTTTCCGGCTCCAGGGCAATGACCCGATCCAGGGTATTCCGGAAGCTGTCCGGGGTATCCTGGGGCAGTCCGGCAATCAGATCCATATTGATATTGTCAAAGCCCATGGAACGGGCAAGCAGAAAGGCATCCACTGCCTGCTGCGCCGTATGCTTTCTGCCAATGGCACGGAGCACCGCATCGTTCAGAGTCTGGGGATTGATGGAGATCCGGTCAGCCCCATACCGGCGGATCACCTCCAGCTTCTCCCGGGTGATGGTGTCCGCTCTCCCCGCTTCTACAGTATATTCCCGGATCCCATCCAGGTGCATGCAGCTTTGCAGGGTATCCATGATCTGTGCCAGCTGCTGCGCAGAAATGGCAGTCGGCGTACCGCCGCCGATGTACACCGTGTCCAGCTTCAGATGCAGCACCCGGATCAGATCCCCGTAGATCCGGATCTCCCGGCACAGGCAGTCCACATAGGCTGGGATCAGCTCCCCGGCTTCGGCAATGGAATGGGACACAAAGGAGCAGTAGCTGCATCGGCTGGGGCAGAAGGGAATGGAAATGTACAGACTGATGGCATCCGGGGCAAGTCCCTGCAACAGGGGCAGCTGCACCCGGGCAGTTGCCTTTGCCAGCGCCAGCTTTTTCTCTGACACCAGATAGGTCTGCTGCATATGTGCCGCAGCCTGCTCCAGGGTACTGCCCTGCTCTACGGCAGCGGTCAGCATCCGCACCGGTCGGATGCCGGTCAGCATGCCCCAGGGAGGTGTCACGCCGGTGGCTTCCGTCAGATGGGCATACAGCGTCCGGCACAGGGCATGCTCAGCGGCATGCTTGTCCCCATCCGGAGGCAGGGGGACTTCCCGGCGTCGGAACACGCCGGACAGGCTGGTCTCCACCAGGATTCGATCTTCTGTAAAGACCGTGCGGATAAAATCCCCTGCACAGGGGGCATCCTCCGTACAGAATGCAAAGCGCATTGCCGGAAAAAACAGCTTGACCGTGGCTTCGGTTTCATATTTAAAGTCGTGACCGATGAGAAAAATAGTCATATCAGGTATAATCCCGCAGATACGGGTTGTGCTCCTTTTCGTAATCCAGGGTGGAGGCGCCGTTGTGTCCCGGATAGATCAGCAGATCCCCGGTCAGACCGTTGAGCCGGGTCAGGGATTTGCGCATCTGGGGCATACTGCCGCCGGGAAAGTCGGTTCTGCCGATGGATTGGCGGAACAGGGTATCTCCGCTGAGCAGAAGCCCGTTGCCCAGGTAACAGACGCTGCCGGGGGTATGTCCGGGCGTATGCAGCACGGTGAGCTCCACATCATCCAGCCGGATATGCTCCCCATCGGTCAGGGTATCCGCATCCGGTACCGGGGCAAAGCCCTGCATGCCCATGGGCGTGGACAGACTCCGGATCTCGTCCGTCAGCATACCCAGATCATCTCCGTGAATGTACACCGGAGCGCCGGTTTCCTGCTGCACCTGGGCAACGCCGCCGATGTGGTCATAATGGCCATGGGTCAGCAGGATCCGATCCAGGTGCAGCCCCTGCTGTCGCAAAAGCCGCAGCAAAATCTCCGGATCTCCGCCGATGTCCACCGCAATGGCGTTTTTCTGGTCTGTTTCAAGAATATAGCAATTGGCGCCCAGGGGGCCAAGGGAAAGCATGTGTACCTTCATGAGGGAAACTCCTTTCTTCAGTCAGCACCGCACAGGGCTTGTGCAGTGCCTTTATCCGTTCTTTTCGGTTTTCACAGCAGCACGCTCCACGCTGATGACACCCTTCACATGGCGGATCTTATCCATCAGATTCCGCAGCTGCTCCGTGCCGGCAATGGTGATCGCCGCTTCAAACAGGGCATTGCCGTTTTTCAGATTCCGGGAGGCGGAGTGAATGATGGGGATCTTGGACTCCATCAGCACCCCGGTAATATCGTACACCAGCCCCACCCGGTCAGTGGCAATGACCTCGATGCCGGTCTGCATGGCTGTCTGGGGCGTGGCTGCCCACTGGACATTCACCCAGCGCTCCGCCTCAGCCGGGTCGTTCCGCTTCATGGCTGCCCGGTAATTGACGCAGTTTTTGTTGTGAATGGAAATGCCGTGGCCACGGGTGATAAAGCCCACGATCTCGTCCCCGGGCAGTGGATTGCAGCACTGGGCATACTTCACCACGCAGCTGTCGATATCGTCCAGAATGATGCTGCCCGTATTCCGGGCACGGACACCGGGATTCGGCGCTTCCGGTGCCGGAGCAGTTTCCTCGGTCTTGTACTGCTTGACGTATTTATCCCGAAGCCGGGACATGATCTTGGACAGCAGGATGCCGCCGTAGCCAATGGAGGCATAGAAGTCATCCAGGGTGGAGCAGTTGTGTCGTTTCAGGTCATCCGCCAGGAATTCCTCCAGCTTGTCCTCGGGCACATGGATCTGGTACCGGCGGAATTCCCGCTCCAGAGCATTCTTTCCGGTTTCGATGTTCTCTCCCCGGCACTCCTTCTTGAACCATGCCCGGATCTTGGACTTTGCCTCGTTGGTCTTGGCGATCTCCAGCCAGGAACGGCTGGGGCCCTTTTTCGGATCCTTGCTGGTGATGATCTCACAGATCTGCCCGGTCTGGAGCTGATAATCCAGGGGGACGATCTTGCCGTCCACCTTGGCGCCGATGGTCTTGTTGCCGATCTCGGAGTGGATCCGGTAGGCGAAGTCAATGATGGTAGAATGGATGGGCAGGGCGATGGAATCTCCCCGGGGGGTCATGACCATGATCTCCTCCGGGGCAATGTCGTTCTTGATGATCCGAACGATCTCCTCGGCATCATCCGATGCCTGCTGGGCTTCAATGACCTGTCGGATCCAGGCAAGGCGCTCCTCCATCTTGTCCTTGCCCTGGACACCCTCCTTGTACTTCCAGTGGGCGGCAATGCCGTATTCCGCCGTAGCATGCATCTCCCAGGTACGGATCTGTACCTCAAAGGGAATACCCTCCCTGCCCAGTACGGTGGTGTGCAGGGATTGGTACATATTCGCCTTGGGAGTGGAGATATAGTCCTTGAACCGGTTGGGGATGGGACGGAACATATCGTGGATCAGTCCCAGTACATTGTAGCACTCCCCCACCGTGTTGACGATGATCCGCACGGCGTATTTGTCGTACACTTCCTCGATGCTCTTGTGGTTGACGAAGATTTTCTTGTAGATGCCGTAAATGCTCTTGACCCGTCCGTCAATCTGAGGCGGTGCGGAAAATTCCACGTCCTTGAACCGGTCGGCGATGCGCTTCTTGATGCTTTCGATGAACGCCTCCCGTTCCTCTTTCTTGATTTCCAGAATATGCTCAATCTCCGCATAGGCGTAGGGATCCAGGTAGCGGAACGCCAGATCTTCCAGTTCCTCCTTCACTGCCCGGATGCCCAGACGATGAGCAATGGGGGCATAGATGTTCATGGTTTCCAGAGCGGTTTTCCGCTGCTTATAGGAGGGGCGGTACCGGAGAGTGCGCATATTGTGGAGCCGGTCGCACAGCTTGATGATGATGACCCGGATATCCTGGGACATGGCGAGGAGCATTTTCCGCACATTCTCCGCCTGCTGCTCTTCCGGGCTGAAGATCGGGATCTTGTTGAGCTTGGTCACGCCGTCCACCAGCATGGCAACGTCCTGACCAAAGCGTTTCTTCACTTCCTCCAGGGTCACCGGGGTATCCTCCACCACGTCGTGAAGCATGGCGGCACAGATGGTGTCCGTGTCCATGCCCAGCTCCAGCAGAATGTAGGAAACCGACAGCGGATGGATGATATAAGGCTGTCCGGAGGAGCGGGTCTGCCCCTCGTGAGCCTTGGCGGCAAATTCGTAGGAGGAGATGATCTTGCTCAGATCATACTGCTTGTCCTCCGTAAGAATTTTCTGGATCAGCATGTCTATGGTACATATTTCTTCCGGCATTGTGATTCCCCCAATCAAGTAAAACCGTTTTCAGCGAGCCTGTGCAGCTCCAGGAACACCTGGGATTCAGTGATCTGCACCTTGGCGGTCACCGGCAACCGCCGCAGAGTCCCTGCCGCAGGATCCAGTGCGATCAATCCCCGCTCTGCGAAAATATCGCAGCAAATGCGAAATTTACAGTAGTTCAGATCCGTCCCGGCACAGGCGGCATACAGCGCTTCCAAGGGCATGTCCTCCTGACCGATGGCATTGTACACCCGGATCAGCTCCTGCCGGGCAGGCAGCATCCTGCCGTAATACGCCCTGGGCAGTGCCTCCTTCCGCCAGTAGGCTTCATAGCTTGCCAGGGCGGCAAAGTATGCGCTCTGTTTGGTGCCGGACAACCGACCGTCCCGGATCCTTGCCCGGATACAGGGCTTGCCGTTCCAGCTGTCCGCCTGGATGGTCAGCAGCAGGTCACAGGCATCCCCCTGTCGGAAGGGCAGGGCATCCGGCTTGCAGAAAAACCAGAATGCGCTGATGTTCACGTCTCCGTACCGGAGGGTGATCCGGCTGTGCTGCCCGTTTTTCGTAGAGGTCACCCCAGTGACGGATGCCCCCACCACTGCAAACAGCGGCTCCGGATTCTCCGCACCGAAGGGCGCAAGCACCTCCAGCCCTGCCGCCTGTTTGGGTGTATACAAAGCGGGGGGCAGCAGCAAGGCGGAAAGCTCCGGTACGGGCATAACCGGGAACTGCTCCCTGGCATACTGCTGCACCAGTCGGTCAAATTCCGGCAGATCCGCCGCTGAAAGGGTCATGCCACCGGCGCCCTTGTGTCCCCCCCAGTGCGTCAGCACCCCGGATGCGGCATGCAGGCACTGGTACACGGAAAAATCCCCGAAGGAACGGGCGGAGCCACGCGCAGTGTCCCCCTCCACGGAAAGCAGGAAACAGGGCTTTCCGAACCGCTCCACCAGCCGGGCGGCAAGTATGCCGATGACTCCGGGATGCCAGCCCTCCCCTGCCAGTACAAGCACCCGGGCGTGAAGCAGAGCCGGCTCCTCCCGGAGCTTCTGGTCGATCTGCTGCATGATGGCGTTTTCCGCAGCCTTCCGCTCCGTGTTCAGCTGATCCAGTTGAGCGGCAAGAGATTCCGCCTCCTGGGGATCATCGCACAGCAGCAGCCGAACCGCCAGGGTAGGAGAGCCGAACCTGCCGGCGGCATTGATCCGGGGTGCCAGCATAAAACCGATGCTGTGGGCATCCAGGGGCTTTTCTGCCAGACCTGCCACCTGGATCAGCGCCAGCAAACCCTCCCGTTCGGTGTTTTGCAGATACTCCAGACCCCGGCGCACCAGGAACCGGTTTTCCCCATCCAGGGGTACGATATCCGCCACCGTACCGATGGCGGCAAGGTCGCCAAACTGCTCTAGCGCCATATCGTAGCCGCCCCCGTCCAGAGCCGCAATCAGCTTCAGGGCAACCCCTGCGCCGCACAGGTTTTTGTAGGGACTGGGACAATCCACCCGGTGGGGATTGACCACCGCCGCCGCCCGGGGCAGGCATTCTCCCGGCTGATGGTGATCCGTTACCACCAGAGTCATGCCCAGCTGGGCGATCAGCTCCGCCTCCGCCAGGGCGGCAATGCCGTTGTCCACGGTGATAATGAGGGAAACCCCCTCCTGTGCCAGCTGCCGGATGGAGGCTTCGTTCATGCCGTAGCCCTCGCTGCGCTCGGGTATGTAAAACCGCACATCCGCCCCCAGACATTCCAGATAAGAGTACAGCATCACCGTGGCGGTGACTCCATCGCAGTCGTAATCCCCGTACACACAGATGGGCTTGCCGGATTCCACCGCTTCGTTGATGACCTCCGCCGCTTCCTGCATATCCCGGATCAAGAAGGGGTCGGACAGCTCGTCCGAGCCAAGGAAATCCGCCGCCGCCTGTACCGTGCGGATACCCCTTGCGGCAAGCACCGCCGCACATAAAGGCTCCAGATCACTGCCCTTCGTCAGCGCACCCGCCGCTGCCTCATCCGGCCTGGTAATGCTCCATTTTTTCATATTCCTCTGCAAATCCGCTGCCAGGCAGGGATCCTCTCCTTTTCTGCGGCATCCGCCGCTTATTGCACCATATTATTATAGCATTCTATCCGGCAGATTGCAAGGGCAATGCAGCACAAAGCAGCGCATATCCGCAAAGGCGATCCCACACAAAATATTATGTCGGTTTTTTAAAAACGGGGCTTTCTTTTTTGCGGAATCCGTAGTATAATAGTATTATATTGTTTCTTCGCAGGCTTGAAGAAGCGGAAATGAAATCGGACGCATTGGGGAGCGTATCGGGTGAGGTAAATTATGCAAACACAGTATTCATTGGGCATCGACGTGGGCTCCACCACGGTAAAAACCGTCGTGATCGACGACGCAAAGCAAATCATCCGTTCCAGATATCAGCGGCATTATTCCCGGATCAAGGAAACCGTTTCCGAACAGCTGGAGCAGATTGCCGGGGAGTACCCGGACAGCCTGTTCACCCTGTGCATCACCGGCTCCGCAGGGCTGGGGCTTGCCAATCATGCAGACCTGCCCTTTGTGCAGGAGGTGCATGCGGCATTCATCGCCGTGAAGGAAGCATATCCGGACACGGACGTGGTGATCGAGCTGGGCGGCGAGGATGCCAAGATCATCTTTCTGACCGGAGGCGTGGAGCAGCGTATGAACGGCTCCTGCGCCGGAGGCACCGGGGCATTCATCGACCAGATGGCAACCCTGCTGGGTGTCACCGCCGACGAGCTGGATCGGCTGGCATTGCAGGCGGAGCAGGTATACCCCATTGCCTCCCGCTGCGGCGTATTTGCAAAATCCGACATTCAGCCCCTGCTGAACCAGGGAGCACGTCGGGAGGATATCTCCGCCAGCATCTTTCAGGCGGTGGTGGATCAGACTGTATCCGGTCTGGCACAGGGCAGACAAATTCAGGGAAAGGTGCTGTTTCTGGGTGGACCCCTGTCCTTCCAGAAGGGACTCCGAAAGGCGTTTGTGCAGACTTTGGGACTGGACGATGCCCATGCGGTATTCCCGGAAACGGCGCCGGTGTTCGTGGCATACGGCTGCGCCCTGTTCGCCAAGGAAGGCGGCACTCCCATGCGCCTGTCAGACTGTCTGGAAAAGCTGCAGAAGGCACGGGGCGGTGAGCAGCGCATGACCGGCAGACGGCTGTTTGAGGATCGGGCGGAATATGAAGCCTTCATCCAACGGCACAAGCAGCACGACCTGAAGTATGCGGATCTGCACACCTACACCGGGGACGCATACCTGGGAGTGGACGCAGGCTCTACCACCACAAAGCTGGTGCTCATCACCGGCAAGGGAGAGCTGCTGTACTCCCACTATGCCTCCAACCAGGGGCAGCCTCTGGACAAGATCGCCGAAAAGCTCCGGGAAATCTACCGGGAAAAGAACCCTGCCATGCGGATCCGGGCATCCGCCGTTACCGGCTACGGTGAAGAGCTGATGAAGGACGGGCTGGGCATGGATTTCGGCATCGTGGAGACCGTCGCCCACTACCGGGCGGCATCCTACTTCTGTCCGGATGTGGATTTCATCATCGACATCGGGGGGCAGGACATCAAATGCTTCAAGATCAAGAATCACACCATTGACAGCATCATGCTCAACGAGGCATGCTCCTCCGGCTGCGGCTCCTTCATCCAGAGCTTTGCCCAGGCAATGGGATACGATATCGCAGAATTTTCCCAGTTGGGGCTGTTCGCACGGAATCCGGTGGATCTGGGGTCCCGGTGCACTGTGTTCATGAACAGCAGCGTCAAGCAGGCACAGAAGGACGGGGCAACGGTGGAGGATATTTCCGCCGGTCTGTCCGCATCCATCATCAAGAACGCCATTTACAAGGTGATCCGAGCAAAGTCCGTGGAGGAACTGGGGCAAAACATCGTGGTGCAGGGGGGGACCTTCCTGAACGATGCAGTATTGCGCTCCTTTGAGCAGGAGCTGGGCAGAAACGTGATCCGGCCTGCCATTTCCGGGCTGATGGGGGCATTCGGCGCCGCCCTGTATGCCATGGAGCATCAGAAGGCGGAAAGCACGCTGATTTCTCCGGAGGCGCTGGCACAGTTCAGCTACACCACCAGGGCGGCAGTCTGCAAGGGCTGTACCGCCCATTGCAGCCTGAGTATCGTGCGCTTCTCCGACGGGCATACCTACATTTCCGGCAACCGGTGCGAAAAGGGTGCAGGCAAGGCAAAGGGCACGTCCCTGCCCAGCATGATGGCGATCAAATACGACCGGATCCTGCACACCAACGATGCCAAGCCGGCGCATCCCAAGGCAAGGGTGGGGCTGCCCATGGCACTGTCCTTCTATGAGCAGATGCCCTTCTGGCACGCCTTTTTCAACGCCCTGGGATTTGAAACGGTACGGTCGGAGGAAAGCGACAGAAACGTATACTACAAGGGGCAGCATACCATTGCGTCGGATACCATCTGCTATCCGGCAAAGCTGACCCACGGACATATCGAAAGCCTGCTGGAGCAGAAGGTGGATTTTATTTTCTACCCCTGCATGAGCTATAATATTGACGAAGGGGAAAATGACAATCACTACAACTGTCCGGTTGTGGCATATTACCCGGAGCTGCTGAAGGCCAATAATCCAAAGCTCAACAAGCAGAATTTCCGGTTCCCCTATATGGATCTGAATCAACCGAAAAACGTGGCAAGAGTCATGCAGGAGACCCTGGCAGACTACGGCATCACCCGGAAGCAGACCAAAGCGGCAACGGAAGCCGCCTTTGCGGCGCAGAAGCAATACCGGGAATGGGTCATTGCAGAAGGGCAGAGGGTCATTGCCCAGGCACGGGCGGCAGGCAAGCCCATCATCGTGCTGGCAGGCAGACCCTATCACATCGACCCGGAGATCAACCATGGAATCCACAAGCTCATCACCTCCCTGGACATGGCAGTGGTGACGGAGGACTGCGTGGCGCATCTGGGACATGTACAGGATTTGCAGATCCTGAACCAGTGGACCTATCATGCACGGCTGTACCGGGCGGCAGAATATGTGACCACCCAACCGGATATGCAGCTGGTACAACTGGTATCCTTCGGCTGCGGCATTGATGCCATCACCACCGATGAGGTGCGCTCCATCCTGGAGCGGAAGGGGAAATTCTATACCCAGCTAAAAATAGACGAGATCAACAACCTGGGAGCAGCAAAGATCCGGCTGCGCAGCCTAGTTGCCGCCATGGAACAAACATAAGAGTTCCGGGGCGATACAGTAGGAGGAAGTCCTGATATGGCAGAGCATGCAAAATTTACAGAAGAAATGAAAAAGACACACACCATTCTGGTGCCCAACATGCTGCCGGTACACTTCAAGCTGTTCATCAGCATGTTCGAGCAGTACGGCTATCATATGGAGCTGCTGGAGACCTCCAGCCGAGCCGTGGTGGATGAGGGATTAAAGAACGTGCACAACGATACCTGCTACCCGGCGCTGCTGGTCATCGGTCAGTTTTTGGAGGCGCTGAAAAGCGGCAGATATGATGTGAACCGGGTGGCACTGCTGATTACCCAGACCGGCGGCGGCTGTCGGGCATCCAACTACATCCACCTGCTGCGAAAGGCGGTGGAACGGGAATTCCCCCAGGTGCCGGTGATCTCCTTGAATTTCAGTGGGCTGGAAAAGGATTCCGCATTCAAGGTCACGCCCCCCATGTTCCTGAAGCTGCTGTACGGCGTGCTGTACGGGGATCTGCTGATGTCCCTGTACAACCAGTGCAAACCCTATGAGCTGGAACGGGATGCCACAGACCGGTGCCTTGCCAAGTGGCAGAAACGGCTGGAGGAATCCTTTGCAAACGGCGGATATCTGCACACCGGCAGGAACTACAGGGCGATCCTGGAGGACTTTGCAAAGCTGGAACGCAGCAAGGTGAAGAAGATCCGGGTGGGCATCGTAGGCGAGATCTATGTGAAGTACTCCCCCCTTGCCAACAACGATCTGGAGAAATTCCTGCTGTCGGAGGGCTGTGAACCGGTGGTGCCGGCACTGCTGGAGTTTGTCATGTACTGTGCGGCAGGCACTGTGGTGGACGCCAAGCTGTACGATCACACCACCAATATGACCCGGCTGTACCGGCTGGGATACAAGCTGATCTACAGCCGCCTCAAGCAGCAGATCCGGATCGTGAAGCAGCACGGGGTATTTGATCCTCCCCACGACTTTGAGGAGGTGCGCCGGGCGGCGGACGAGTACATCAGCCAGGGGGTATCCATGGGCGAGGGCTGGCTGATCCCGGCGGAGATGGCGATGCTGGCGAAATCCGGCACGAAAAACATCATCTGCGCCCAGCCCTTCGGCTGTCTGCCCAATCACATTGTAGCAAAGGGCATGTCCCGTGCCATCAAGCAGAAGCATCCGGACGCCAATATCGTTGCCATTGACTACGATCCGGGGGCAACCCGGGTCAACCAGGAAAACCGGATCAAGCTGATGCTGTCCAATGCGAAACAGGGATGACCTGCATCCTTGCACAGGAGAATACCCTGTGGTATAATCATCTAAGGCAGCACTCCACAGAGCTTGTGCAGTGCTGCCATGAAATGCCGTTGGATCAGAACGGCTCACCTGCATGTACCAAACACATGCATGCGTCCGAGCGGAACAGCTCCGCCGGGCAGCTTTGGAGGTGTTACTTTTGATTTATACAGTTACATTTAACCCATCTCTGGATTATGTGGTGCATGTGCCCCGCTTTTCCGAAGGCATCGTGAACCGAACCGTGCGGGAGCAGCTGTACCCCGGAGGGAAGGGCATCAACGTGTCCCTGATGCTCCGGAATCTGGGCGTGGAGAGCATGTCGCTGGGCTTTGTTGCAGGCAGCACCGGGGAATCCATCACCCGGTTTTTACAGGAAAAGGGCTGCCGGACGGACTTTATCACCCTGCCGGAGGGCATGAGCCGGATCAACGTGAAGCTGAAATCCGAGCAGGAAACCGAGATCAACGGACAGGGGCCATACATTACAGAGGATGCGATCCACGCACTGTACGAAAAGCTGGATAAGCTGAAAATCGGAGACGTGCTGGTACTGGGCGGAAGCATCCCCCACACCCTGCCCTCAGATATGTACGAGCGGATCCTGGCACGGCTCTACGGCAGAGGAATCTCCACTGCGGTGGATGCCACGGGAGAATTGCTGCTGCGGGTGCTGAAATATCACCCCTTCCTCATCAAGCCCAACGAAACCGAACTGGCAGAGCTTTGCTGCCGGGTGCCCCAGTCCGACGAGGAGCTGGTATGCTGCGCCAGGGAATTACAGGCGCAGGGGGCACGGAACGTACTGCTGTCCCTGGCGGAACGGGGCGGCATGCTGGTAACGGAGCAGGGGGAGATCCACCGGCTCTATGCCCCCTACGGCGAAACCGTCAATTCCGTCGGTGCCGGGGACTCCATGGTCGCCGGCTTCCTGGCAGGATTTATGCAGTGCGGAGATTATTACGAAGCCTTCCGCACGGGCATTGCCGCCGGAAGCGCCACCGCATTCAGTGAGTGGATCGCTGACGAAATGCTGGTGCGTCAGCTGATGCAGAGAATCAAATAAAGGAGCAGAAACACCATGAAATTAGGTATGGTTGGTCTTCCCAACGTGGGAAAAAGTACATTGTTCAACGCCCTGACCAATGCAGGAGCGGAGTCGGCAAATTACCCCTTTTGCACCATCGAGAAGAATGTAGGCATCGTATCTGTGCCGGATGAACGGCTGGATAAGCTGGCGGAAATGTATCATCCGGAAAAGTTCACCCCGGCAACTCTGGAATTCGTGGACATTGCCGGGCTGGTAAAGGGAGCCTCCAAGGGCGAGGGACTGGGCAACAAGTTCCTGGCAGATATCCGGGAGGTGGATGCCATTGTACATGTGGTACGATGCTTTGAAAATATCGACATCATTCATGTGGACGGTGAAATCAACCCGGCAAGGGACATTGAAACCATCAACCTGGAGCTGATCTTCTCGGACATTGAAATGCTGGAGCGGCGCATCGACCGGGCAAAGAAGGCCTCCAAGGGGGATAAGAAGTACCTGGCAGAGGTGGATTTCCTGGAGCGGCTGAAGGCATTTATGGAGGAGGGACATTCCGCCCGTGCCTTTGATTTTACAGAGGATGAACTGGAAATGCTCAAGTCCACGCCCCTGCTGTCCGCAAAGCCGGTAATCTATGCGGCAAATCTTTGCGAAGCGGATTTTGTGCATAATATCGATACAAATCCGCATTATAAGAAGGTATGCGAAATTGCCGAAGCGGAGCATTCCGCCGTTCTGCCCATCTGCGCACAGATGGAGGCGGAGATCTCGGATATGAGCGACGAGGACAAGAAAATGTTCCTGTCGGAGCTTGGGCTGGAGGTTTCCGGTCTGGGACGGATCATCCAGGAGGGCTATTCCCTGCTGGGGCTGATCTCCTACCTGACCGCCGGTCAGCCGGAGGTACGGGCATGGACCATCAAGAAGGGCACCAAGGCGCCCCAGGCAGCCGGCAAGATCCACACGGATTTTGAAAAAGGCTTCATCCGGGCAGAGGTGGTTTCCTTTGACGATCTGATGGCGTGCGGCACCATGGCTGCCGCCAAGGAAAAGGGACTGGTACGGCTGGAAGGCAAGGATTATGTGATGCAGGACGGAGATATCGTGCTGTTCCGCTTCAACGTATAAACAGCGCATGCATCGGAGCGATCCGGTACGGAATCGCAGGATCACACTGTGGGAAGGAGTGTTCTGATGGAAAACAAATCGCTGGCTCAGGTACGGGAATTGTTCCAGGATGATCGGTTCGCCACCCTCAATGGAGCACAGATCACCGAGATCGGGGATCATTTTGCCAAATGCGAACTGGAACTGGAGAAGCGGCACCGGAATGCCCTGGGGGCTGTCATGGGCGGTGCTACCTTCACGCTGGCGGATTTCGCCTTTGCGGTGGCATCCAACTGGGAAAAGCCAGGCACCGTGTCCCTCAGCAGCAATATCACCTATCTGGGAGGCGTGAAGGGTAGCCGGCTCATTGCCGAAGCCCACAGAGTCAAAGACGGCAGGACAACCTGCTATTACCAGGTCACAGTGACGGATGAGCTTGGCACCCAGGTAGCGGCAGTTACAGTGACAGGCTATCACACAGCATAAACAACCGCATCCGCACCGCTGCGGATGCAGAACATAGGGCAGCATTGCACAAAGCTTGTGGGCGCTGCCAGAAAGGAGTGTCTATCTATGAAAACCTGCGAATTGTTCCGGGATCATACGGTGCTGTCCTTTGAGATCTTTCCGCCCAAGCCCACCTCTCCGGAGGACACCATTTACCGGACTCTGGACGGGCTTCGAGATCTGCACCCGGATTTTATCAGCGTCACCTTCGGCGCAGGCGGCGGTGCCAACAACCAGAAATCCCTGGAGATCGCCTCTGCGGTGAAGCATCAGTACGGCATCGAAAGCGTTGCCCATCTGCCGGGCATCAACCTGACCCGGTCAGAGGTGCTCACCATGCTGGAGCAGATGCAGCAGCAGGGCATCGAAAACATTCTGGCACTGCGGGGGGATGTGCTGCCGGATACCCAGCCCAGGGGTGAATTCCGCCATGCGAACGAGCTGATCTCCTTTATCCGGGAACATGGGGATTTCAACATCCTTGCAGCCTGCTATCCGGAGGGACATACGGAAAGCCCGGATACGGTAACGGATCTGCGGAACCTGAAGCGCAAGGTGGATGCAGGTGCCAACCAGCTGGTGACGCAGCTGTTCCTGGACAACCGGTATTTCTACGAATTCCAGGAAAAGGCGGAGCTGGTGGGGATTCATGTGCCCATTGAAGCCGGGATCATGCCGGTTACCAACAAGAAGCAGATTGAGCGCATGGTGCAGCTGTGCGGGGTGCATCTGCCGGATAAGTTCATGAAGGTCATGAACCGGTATGAGCATCAGCCGGAGGCATTGCAGGACGCAGGCATTGCCTACGCCATTGACCAGATCGTGGATCTGATTACCCAGGGGGTGGACGGGATCCACCTGTACACCATGAACAAGCCCTATGTGGCACGGCGGATCTATGAGGCTGTCCACCGGCTGCTGTATGCGTAAAGAGGCATCTATGCGACTGGACGGATTCGGACTGTTTGTACGGGATATGGGACGGATGATCCGGTTTTACCGGGATGTGCTGGGCTTTGAGATCCGGGAGGATGAGGATACCAGCAACGTATACCTCATCAAGGACGGCACCCTGTTCCTGCTGTACGGCAGGGATGATTTTGAGCGCATGACCCATCGGCGGTATGAATACATCAAGGGACTGAACGGGCATTCCGAACTGGCTCTGTATGTGGACACCTTCCAGGAGGTGGACGAGCAGTTCCGCCGGGTGGTGGCACTGGGTGCTACGCCGGTACTGGAGCCGGAAACGGAGCCATGGGGACAGCGCACCTGTTATATCGCAGACCCGGAGGGAAACCTCATCGAGATCGGCTCCTTCAACAAGCCCTTTGCACGGTAACACACAAAAAACCCAGAAGGCAGATACCTTCCGGGCTTTGTTTTTGTCATGGTAAGATCAGCTGAACAGACCGAACCGCTTCTTTTCGTAGAAGGGCTTTTCACCGCTGACCAGATCCTTTGCAGAATCGGAAGCCACATCCACCACCTTGACCGCAAGGTCAGTGTATGTGCCAGCCTCTGCCTTGATGGCGGCGAATACTGCTGCACGGTCGTCATCACATTCCACAGCGATCAGATAATGGGGCTGCTCTCCCAGCATCAGCTGCAGGTATGCACGCTTCACACCCTTCTGCTTCTTCAGATACCGACTCAGAGCATCGATCAGCTCCTGGGGCTTTTCAGCCGCAGAAACCGGATTGACCGTCTGCTGAATCTTGGGCTTATCTTCGGATTCCTCTGCCTCGGCAGCCTTTCTTGCCTCAGTCTCCTTGGCAGCACGGATGTAAGCCTCCATTTCCTTTTCCTTCTTCAGGTTGTTCATTGCCATGTCAACCTGGCTGGAAAGACTGGGGGCACCGCCTACCAGCACCTTTCCATCCTGCTGACCCTGCTGCCGGGGCACCTGTCTTGCATGCTGGAACAGATTCTCCAGCTGCTCCCGGGTCAGGCACATATTGTCCCCGAAGGGGTTGATGACAAAGCCCTTGCAGATGGGATTCTGGGAAAAGACCATGGCAAAATCCCGAACGGTCAGAACAGCAACCTGATGCCGGGGCTGCACGGTATTCTTCACCAGCTCGTCCTGGTCGGTAAAGGCAGGAATGAACTTCTCATTCTTGTCGTTGGTCAGCATCTGGAACGCCACACGGGTGGATACTCTCTCCCCGGGCTTCATAGTCTCGTTGGGGGGTGTCTCCATGATTACGGGCACCAGATAGCGGGCATTGAGCATTTCCTGGAGGAATTTGATCTCATTGACCCGGTTGGTTTCGCTCTTGAACTGGGCAATCGCCTCCAGCAGCTTGGGATTGGTAATCGGTGCGGGGCGGGTAGGCTGCGCCTGCTGTTCAAGCTGCTCCGGCTGCTGCCCCTCCGGGGTCTTCTTTTCTTCTTCTGCCATTGATTTGTCCTCCTGTATATACAGATTGCCTATTGTCGGTACGATTTATCATACGAATACTGTTATTATAGCATACATATCAGCCAATTGCAAGCCGTATCACAGAATTTTTGTAATCCATTGGACACAATCCTGCATTGCCAGGTGAAATTCCACATGTTATAATTGTGTTGGCAAGCTATAGGCAACACCGCTCAAAGAATGTGTGGTAGATGTGCCAACAGATTTTTCGTCAGATTGCATAGAAACGACGCAGGAATACTGGCGTATTGCAAGGAGTTTCTGTGTGATATGACGGAAAATTCGTCAGCAGATGCTGCGCATAGCCGACAGGCGGGCTTTGTGCGGTATTGCCTATAAACAAATCATGCTGGGCATGGCACAGGGCATGTGCGGTGCCCATAAGGGAGGAATTGCAATGAAAGGCTTTTTGCGCATGGGACGGAGTCTGCTCCTGGCCCTGACTCTGCTGGCGGCATGGATGCTGCCTCTGTTCGGAGACGCTGCACTGCCCGCAGCCGCAGCATCCGTGGATTATCCGGTACAGCTGATGCATATTGCCGCCAAGGACAACAGCTCCGTGCTCACTGCCGGCGGCACGGGGGACGGTGCTGCCGTACTGCCCAAGGCACCGGGCAAGGATCTGACCCCCTCCTGGCGGTTCGACCGGGTGGGGAAGGATTCGGTGGGCACCTTCTTCAAGCTGGTGAATGCAGCATCCGGCAGGCTGCTGACCCCCGCCGGGTATCAGGTCAGCGCCGGCACCAGCGTGATCCTGTATGGCAGCGAGTCTGCCAAGTCCCAGCACTGGTATGTGATCCCGGTACAGCAGGATCGGCTGGGAAATGATCTGTATTACAAGATCGTGAATTATTCGGACACCTCCCTGGCGCTGACCCGGGGTGCCTCCGGCATGTCTCTGGCATCCTACACGGGAGCGGACAATCAGCTGTTCCTGCTGAACGCAGACGGTCTCCAGGGCTTTGCAGGCTACTGCCAGGACGACAACACCGGAAAGGTAAAGGCGGCAGACATCGGCGGCCTGTTCGGAGAAGTGGTGGAGGTGTCCACCTTTGCGGATCTGAAAAAGTATGCCACTGCTGACGAACCCTACACCATTGTAGTGACCGCAGACCTGAAGGTCACCTCCCTCCAGAAGGACTCCTCTGGCAGGTACTACTGCCCGGACGGCAGGATCTATGTACACAGCAACAAAACCATCATCGGCAGCTACAACGCCCATACCCTGTATAACGTGCAGTTCTGCACCGCCACGAAAAATGGCGTAGGCAATAACATTATCATCAAGAATTTTGATTTGCAGCACGATGCGGAATCCAACGGCAACGATTCCATCGTGGTGTATTTCGGCTCCGGTCAGAATCTCTGGGTGGATCACTGCACCTTTACAGGCCATGCAGCCGTGAACACCGCCTCCACCGGTCTGGAGGACTGGGACAAATTCCTTGCCTGCTGCTATGATGCGGACTATTGCTCCGTATCCGACAGCAGCTTCGGACTCCATGAATACGGACTGATCTTGGGATATCCGGCGGACGATGAAAACTCCTACAAAACCTACAATAATTTTCCCCGTATGTCCCTGCTGGGCAACCGGTTCACCAACACCATTACCCGGGGACCCGGACTGATGCGGTACGGCTACTTCCACTCCATGAACAACTATGTAAACACCTTCAGCATGGCGTACACCGTACACACCGCCTGCAAGATCTATGCGGAAAACTGCTACTATGACGGAGGCTCCATCAAGGGCAACGTGATCTGTGACTGGAACTCGGTGACGTATCCCGGCTCCTATGCAGAATCCGGCTCCAAATTCGTCAACTGCAAGCGCACCACCATTGAGGGGCAGGCACAGAACTGCACCTGGCGGCCAAACAAGAACTACAGCTATGTGACCCTGTCCGCCGACCAGGCAAAGACCTACTGCGAAAGCTATACCGGCTGTCAGACCTCCAAAAACAATATGATGTACCTCCGGTACGGCACCAAGGGCATTCCCAGTGCCGGGTATACGGAATCTCCCAGCGCTCCTACGGCGGCATCCTTCCCGGAGGGGGCTGCATACCGGATCAAGAACGTAAACTCCGGCCTGTATATGCAGGTAGCAGGGGGCAAGGCAGAAAACGGTGCCAATGTACAGCAATGGGGCACGGACGGCACCTCCGTGCATGACGTATGGAAGCTGTACAGCGCCGGAGACGGCTATTATTACATTGTATCCGCCCTTGGGGACGGAGCATCCTTTGTACTGGATGTGGCAGGAAAGAAGGCTGACAACGGCGCCAACCTGGATATCTATCAGTACAACGGCGGCACCAATCAGCAGTTTATGTTCACCGCCAATGGAAGCGGCAGCTATAAGCTCCGCACCCGGATCAGTGGGGATGCCTCCGCAGTGGAGGTTGCCAACGGGGATACCGGATCCGGCGCCAATGTGCAGCAGTGGCAGATCAACGGCGCTGCCTGCCAGGACTGGATCCTGGAGGAGGCAGCGGATCCGGGCTGCAAGATGGATGTCAGCCTGATCTACGGCTTTGAAAATGAGAACTCCGGACAGATGATGGAAATCGCCAACGCCTCCATGCAGGATGGGGCAAACGTACAGCAGTATCCCTCCAACGGGCTGGATTGCCAGAAGTGGGTACTGACAGCCTACGGCTCCGGGAATCTGTACTACATCCGCTCCGCCCAGGATGACAGCTTTGCGCTCCGGGCAGAAAGCGGCGAAAACGGCGGCAATCTGAGCATTGCGCCCTTTGCGGCGGAAAGCGATGCCCAGCTGTTCCGGTTCGTGAAGAATCTGAACGGCTCCTACAGCATTCTGACTCACGCTTCCGCAGAAGCATGCCTGGTGGAGACCGGGTATGCCTCCAAGGAGAATGGCGCCAATGTACAGCAGTGGGAAAACACCTCCAACGGCTGTCAGCGGTGGCTGCTGCATACAGAGGCTAAACCCGTCCGGGGAGACGTGAACCGGGACGGCAGCCTGTCCGTGGCAGATCTGGTGCTGGTACAGCGGTGGCTCACCAGAGTGCCGGATACAACCCTGGCGGACTGGAAGGCGGCAGATCTCACCGGGGACGGCATACTCACCGGCGCCGACCTTGTACTGCTGCGGCAGGCACTGCGGGCAGTGTGATTCCCTTAGGCGGCTTCTTTTCAGTAGCCGCTTTTTGGGCATACATTGCTTTTTTCAACATTATATGCTACAATAGGCGTATGAAGGAGGTTGAGATATGAACACAAGAAAGCTCTTATCCGGTGCGGCTGCTCTTGCTCTGCTGTGTTCCGCCGGAGGCTGTGGGCAGAATGAGTCGGAGCAGACCCATGCGGAGGTGCAGCAGAACTCCGGTACATCCGATATCTCCACAACGGATGCGCCTGTCAGCACGGAGCCTGCCGGGACAACGGGTACATCATCTGTTGCCGCAACGGCTGTTTCCACAACGTCCGTTCCCGGTACTCAGCCCCAATTCTGCGTGACCACAAATCCACCTGTTTCAACATGTGAACCCCAGGACAATTCCCACACGGAGCAGGCGCAGACAAAGCCGGATCCGTCTGCAAACTGGCAGGAGGCTCTGCCGGCGGAAATCGAGACCTGGGGTGGGGAGACATTCCGCACCGGACTTGGTACTACCACCTTCCGGGGTACGAGGTATGGATTCAAGCAAAGAGCGATTTCGGAAACCACATATGAGTTCATTTTCTTTTCGGTAGATCCGGACAATCGGGGAAGCATCCTGCAAAGATGGACTGCAAGCCGTCCAAAAAACGGATTATACTGGCGTTATTCCATGTATGCCTGCAACGGCAGGTTCTATTTGTATTCCAAGGTGCGCAAAAACCAATATGGATATGTGGTACATGCCATAGATCTCTACGACACATCCGGCACGCTGATTCAAGCCTGCACCCTGCCCCAGTTCAGCCCCTGGCATGACCAGGTGCCGGACGATGGTGGCGGATTGCCCAGCGATTTTATCACCGTATGCGGCAACGGCAGCATTCTGATCCGGCAGTATCAAACCACGGATGCTTACGACCGGCTGCACTTTTATTATCTGCTTGATCCGGAAACCGGCGAAAAAACCGCTCTGCCGCCCCCCTATGAAGGGGCATTCGGGTTCTTTCAGTGTGGTAATCCCGTCTACCCTCTGGAGGTGGACGGGGTGTATCAGAACAAGCTGTACGTCACCTGTACTGATGATTATAAGCAGAAAACAGGGTACTGGTATGATCTGAACGCCGGGGTGTGGCATGCCCTGGATGTGGATCTGAACGATTCTGCCAATTACGCCTATTCTGCCAATTACGCCATCGGCAGGTTCTTGTTTACCAAGGGACGGGTCTATGATATGAAAACGGATCAGCTTCTGTCCGGTCTTCCGGAGAGCGCAGCGCCCCTTGATCCCAACAAGCTGCTGGATCCGAACCGCACGCTGACCGTGAACGACACAGGCGTATACCTGCAGCAGGACGACGGCTCCAACACAGCCATCCTGGAGTGGGATTAGCACCCCACAGATTTGCGTATAAACACAGCAGCCCGGCAGGAAATCCTGCCGGGCTGCTGCTATGAGAAAAAAGTTTGAGAAGTGGGCTGAATGAATCAGTGGGAGTGTTCCCCCTTCTGAGGATCCTGCTCCGTGCCGTTTTCCTGCCGGCTGTCCTCCTCATGCCGGCTGCGGTCGGTAAACATGCCGCAGCAGACAATGGTAAGGACACCGCCGATCAGGAATGCCGCCACCAGGATCAACAGCAGACTGGCTGTCATGGATCACACCTCCCGGCGCACGAAACCATCCCATGCGGTCAGCAGGAAGATGAACAGATGCACGCCCAGAACACACAGGGCAAAGCCCACTGTCTGTCCCATAAAGGCGGAATTCCCCTGGGAAATGGCGATCAGATCCGTGTTGGAGAAAATCAGGAACCGTGCCCAGTCCAGACGGAAGGCACTGAGAATGGTGACGATCAGACTGCCGCCCAGCATGGCACCCATACCGATGCCCACGGACAGCGCCGTATTCCGCACCAGGGAGGAGATCGCAAAGGCAAGGCTGGACATCACCAGAATGTTCACACTGCTGAGCATATAATTGCGCAGGATGTATACAAATCCGGGCATGCTCTTCACAGCACCGGAGGAAACGTAAAAATACTGTGCCCCCAGGTTATCCGTGCCAAACAGGAGCATGGATCCAAGGCCGGAAAGCAGGTAGGTCAGCAGGAGCATGCAGTAGCCGAAGGTAATAGCGGTCACATACTTTGCCGCAAGGATCTTCCAGCGCTTTGCCGGATTGATCAGCAGGAACTTGATGGTGCCCTGGGAAAATTCAGAGGAAACGATGGCGCCGCAGACCATGATCATCAGTATGCCGACAAAGGTCAGCACCCGGTAGGAATCGCTGAACACAGTCCAGAAATTCAAGATCCCGGTGTTGAACCAGCCGGTATTTTCGGACACATCAAAGGTAATGCTGTGATCCAGCCGATAGGTATAAAGCTGCACATTGTCCTTCAGCTTCTGGTATTTGTTTGCATCCACGCTGACGCCGCTTTCCTTCTGCTGCTCCATGGACGCAAGCTCTGCCTTGGCTGTGGACAACTGTGCCGCCAGCCGGTATGTGGCATCCTCCCGATCCGGCTTCAGATTGTGGTCGATGCAGTACTGGTACAGCCAGCTGTCCTCCTCTGTTCCCCCCGGAGCGGCATCCAGCATGTACTGAAAGTATGCCTTCCAGTCCTCGTTGATGATAGCTGTTTTCAGAGATTCCGCAACGGCTGCATCCTGCACCTCGTGAAAAACAGCGGTGACAGCCGTCCTGCGCCAGTCGTACTGGAAGATCTCATGATCCAGGCAGAACTGGTATTCGGCAACGTCAGCCTCCCAGCCTTCATACTTGGTCTCCTTGGCATAGGTCAGATTGCTGTTGAGCTGTTCCTTCCAATCCTGTTCGGACATCTCGTAACGGTTATTCTTCACTTGATATTCTGCAATCTTGGAAACGCCGAAATAGCCTACACACACCACCAGGATCAGAATCAGCATGATCCAGGTGCTTACCTTCTTTAATATCTTGATATACTCGTTTTGTACAAGTCGGATAAACTTACCCAATTTGCGCACCCCCGTTCTCCTGTGTCATGGCGATAAATACATCCTCCAGCCGCTTGGTCTGCTCCGGCACACAGGTCATGACCCGAATCTGCCGGGATACCAGGGTCTCGATCACATCGCCGATGATCTCGTCTGCTCTGTCTGTTTCGATCCGCAGCACCAGGGAATCCTCCGCAGCCTGCTTTGCCTGCTCCGGCAATTGAGTCAGAGCCTGTACCGCAGCGGCAGGATCACTGACCTTTAAGGTGTACCGGATGGTGGTATCCTGTGCCGCAGAGATCATATCCTCCGTGGTTTGGACATCCAGGATCCTGCCCCCAACGATGACGCCAACCCGGTCGCACATCATTTCCATTTCCGACATCAGGTGACTGGAAACCAATACTGCAATGTTCTCCTTGTGGGCAAGGTTTTTCAGAATGTCACGCAGCTCCTTGATGCCTGCCGGATCCAATCCGTTGGTGGGTTCGTCCAGAATCAGGAGCTTAGGGCGGTGGAGCAGCGCCTGCGCCACCCCAAGCCGCTGCCGCATACCCAGAGAGTACTTGCCGACCTTGTCGTTGATCCGGTTGGACAGCCCCACCAGCTCCACTACCTCGTCAATGCGCTTTTCGTCCACGCCGGTACGCATCCTGGCATACTGCCGCAGGTTCTCCCTGCCGGTCATGTACTTGTAAAGCTCCGGGTTTTCTACGATGCCTCCCACGCACGCCATGGCATCCTCAAAGTGCTTGGTGATGCTGTGACCGTGGATCTGTACATCGCCCTCATCCAGCCGCAGCAGTCCCACAACAATCTTGATGGTGGTGGTCTTTCCGGCACCGTTTGGGCCAAGGAAGCCGAACACCTCCCCGGCGTAAACCTCCATGCAAATGTCATGCAGGATCTGCCGCTTGCCGAAATATTTATTCAGGTGGTCAATTTTCAGTGCAACCTCCATTACGCTTCTCCTCCTTCCCCGGAAACGATGACGGTGCTGCCATTCTCCCAGCCAAGGCTGTCCAGATAGATGATCTTCCAGTCCCCATCCACCAACTGGTAGGTGAATTCATAACTTACAGTAACAGTGGTGGACATCAGATCGGAAGAACGCTTCTGTTCCTTGCCCTGAGGTATGGCTACGTCCTCCTGGTACATGTACATATTCCCGCCTGCAATATCCTGCATGGCATTGGGATACGCAGGAGAAAACCAACAGGGATCTCCTACATACTGCACCACACAGTCAAAGGACATGATCACCTGGGCGGTGTTGACCCCGCACTTGGTCACGGAGCAGTCCGCATTGTTCACGGCGGCAGTCATTTTGGTGATATATCCGTACACCTCTCCGGAATCCTTCAGATAGCTGTTGTAGCCGGCTTCCACCTCGCTGCGGTTCATGCCGTAATAGTAAAAGCTCTGGCTCTGGGCGGATTCAACATCCTTCCAGTTTTCGTTCAGCAGCTTGGTCAGATCATCCTGGATGCTCTTGACGTAATCCGGCTGCTTTGCAAGCTCCTCCAGACTCCGGTACTTCTCCGGGGTCACGTTCAGCTCACACAGCTTCTGCATGTAGTCCGCCGCCATATCCTTAAGCAGGGGCTTTGTCTTTTTGAACTGCAGGGTATCGCTGATTACATAGATCACGAAGCCCACAAGCAGCACCCCTGCCAGAACCAGGCCACGGTTGATGCGTTTGTACACGTTTTTCATGTTCCCTCTCCTCCAAATGTATTAGGTGTATTAGCTTCATTAATACTCTTGTTGTATTATACACCCTAGTACACTGGTTGTCAACTGTTTTCGCAAAAAAAATGACCCCATTTGCACTTTTGGCAAAATACACGGCAGACTGCATTAAATGCGGCAGAAAACTGTGCGATTTGTATGAGTGATTCCGCAAATTCGGTTGACTTTTCCGCCGGGCTGTGCTATACTGAGGTGTAGTATATAATGTATGAGATGCATCATGATGACATACAGGAGGGATCATACAATGAAACAGATTTTCTTTTGCCCGGATCAGTGGCGCATGGACGCAACAGTCCCCACCGGCGTTGCAGCCATTACAGAGGTAACGGGCTTTGACGGCAAAACCACGGAAGCATGGCAGCTGGGCAATTGGCAGTACGACTGGAGCACCATTCGCACGGATATCGTCCTGGAACCCGGCGAGGAATACACGTTTGTGTTCTGGCTCAACGGGGGCGAAAACGACCAGTGTGATGAGGTATGCAATCTGGAGGTCTTCGGTGAAGGTCAGTGGGAGGAACGGCAGACCTTTAGGCTGAACCGTGGCTTCATCAAGCCTTTGAAGTATAAAAACGGCTGGTATCTGATGGCGGTGCCCTTTACGGCACCTGCTGCGGACAAAGTGACTCTCCGGTTCAATGCCATGCGGGCTGTGACCACCATCGCCCCGGCAGAGGAACCGGCACAGTATGAAGAACTGATCAGTGATCCGGAAAATTACGACCAGGCGCAGCGTTCCAATGTAGTGTTTGAAAACGGCTGGCCGGAACCCGGCGAACAGCCTGTTCTGCACTTTGAAGTGAACAATTCTGATGTATCCATCACAAAGGCTCAGCTGAAAAAAGCAGCGCTGGTGGCAGGCGGTGCAGTGGCAGGGGCATTGATCCTGCGCAGGATCTTCCGGAAGAAGCCCTGATCACATCTCGGATGAATCCCCGGGCGCTCCGGCGTTGCGGGGATTTTTGCTTTTATCATATAAATTCTCATATGATAAACATGCGTAATTTGCAGTACGCATGGACAGGATAGGGTGTTAAAATGTTCACATGCATAGTATTTTTTCACGATCTATGCGACAAAAAGGCGAATCCAGGCTCATTTCAGCAAAATTCAGTATATCATTCGTCATATTGCACCGAATTTTCTCGATGTTTTATGAAATACGCCTGGTTTTTTGTGCATTGTGTACAAAACCGCCTCAAACTATGCGACATGTTATGCTCGACGGCTGCGTGGGCATCGTCTGAATCAGAAAGGAGAAATCGTATGAAAATCAAGGTTTGTATCGGAAGTTCCTGTCATCTGAAGGGCTCCCGCCAGGTGGTGGAGCAGCTGCAGGCGCTGATTGCGCAAAAAAAGCTGGAGGATCAGATCGAGCTGGCGGGCACCTTCTGCATGAACAACTGTCAGAACGGGGTCTGTGTGTCCTGCGATGACCAGATCTATTCCCTGACCCCGGATACGGTGGATCAGTTTTTCAACAATGAGGTACTGACCAAGCTATAAGACACATCACAGTCTGTAAGGAGGGACAACCATGTCCGAATTTCTGAAACTACGCAAAACAAACTGTAAAAATTGCTATAAATGTATCCGGCACTGTCCGGTCAAGTCCATCCGCTTTTCCGGCAACCAGGCGCACATCGTGGGCAACGAATGCATCCTGTGCGGTCAGTGCTTTGTAGTCTGTCCCCAGAACGCCAAGGAGATTGCCGACGCTACGGAGGCGGTAAAGGTGCTGCTGGAGGGCGAGGAGCCGGTAGTAGCAAGCATCGCCCCCTCCTTCATCGCCAATTACGGGGTAGGCATCGAAGCCATGGAACAGGCGCTGCGGCAGCTGGGCTTTGCCGCTGCGGAGGAAACAGCCATCGGTGCCACCTATGTAAACCGGATGTACGAGGACATTCTCCGGAACCGGAAGCCGGATGTGCTGATCTCCTCCTGCTGCCACTCGGTGAATCTGCTGATCCAGAAGTACTTTCCCCAGGCACTGCCCTATCTGGCGGATGTGATCTCCCCCATGCAGGCGCACAGCGTGGATATCCGCCGCCGGATGCCCAATGCCCATGTGGTATTCATCGGCCCCTGCCTGTCCAAGAAGGATGAGGCGGATCACTACACTGGCTATGTGGACGAGGTTATGACCTTCGAGGAGCTGACCCGGATGCTGGAGGAAGCAAACATCCAGCTGGAGCAGAATGTTGACCACAATTCCCAGAGCCGAACCCGGCTGTTCCCCACCTCCGGAGGCATTCTCAAGACCATGGAGAAGGTGCCGGGCTATCAGTATATTTCCGTGGACGGCATTGAAAACTGTATTGCCGCTTTGCACGACCTGGAGCAGGGCGGACTGAACAACTGCTTTATTGAAATGTCCGCCTGCGCCGGCAGCTGCATCGGCGGACCGGTCATGGAAAAATACCACCGGACACCCATCCGGGACTATGCGGCAGTGGACGCTTACGCCGGCAGTGAGGACTTCCCCATTGAAACCCTGCCCCAGGAACGGATCCACAAAGAGATGGAAGCCATCAACCGGAAGCTGCCTCAACCCACGGAAACCGAGATCTTCACCATTCTCCGGCAGATGGGCAAGAACAAGCCCTCTGACGAGCTGAACTGCGGCTCCTGTGGCTATAATACCTGCCGGGAAAAGGCAATTGCCATTTACCAGGGCAAGGCGGATCTGACCATGTGCCTGCCCTATCTGAAGGATCGGGCGGAGAATTTCTCCGATCATATCATCAACAACACCTCCAACGGCATTCTGGTGCTGAATGAATCCCTGGAGGTACAGCAGATCAACCAAACTGCCTGTGAGATTCTGAACGTGCGGCATCCCAGTGATGTACTGGGAGAACAGGTGATCCGGATCCGGGATCCGAAGGATTTCCTGGACGTAAAGAACGGCGGCGCCACCATCCGGGATCGGCGCACCTATCTGGCGGAATACAATAAGTATGTGGACGAGACGATTCTGTATGACGCTTCCTATCGGGTGCTGATGTGCATGATGCGGGACGTAACAGAGGAGGAGCGGCAGCGCCGCACCAAGGAATCCATCCGGCAGCAGACCATTGAAACCGCCGACAAGGTGGTAGACAAGCAGATGCGCATCGTACAGGAGATCGCCTCCCTGCTGGGTGAAACCGCAGCGGAGACCAAGATCGCACTGACCAAGCTCAAGGGGGCGATCTCGGATGAATAATTTCTGTGCGGATATCGGCTACCGGAGTGTGAACAAATTCGGGGAGCAGCTTTGCGGCGACCATGTGGATGTGATCTCTCCGGACGATCACTCCACGGTCATCGTACTGGCGGACGGTCTGGGCAGCGGCGTGAAGGCAAGCATCCTCTCCACCCTGACTGCCAAGATCATTTCCACCATGATGGCGGAGAATATGAAGATCGAGGACTGTGTGGCAACCATCGCAGCTACCCTGCCGGTGTGTGCTGTCCGGGGGGTAGCATACTCCACCTTTACCATCATCCGTCTGGTGGAAAATGAGGAAGCGGAGATCATCCAGTACGACAACCCGATGGTGATCCTGTTTCGGGATGGCAAATACCAGGATATCCCCTCCACCCAGATGCAGATCGACGGCAAAACCATTTACCGTTCCCGGATCAAGCTCCAGGAGCAGGATATTTTCATCGCCATGAGCGACGGTGCCATTCACGCCGGGGTGGGCATGACCCTGAATTTCGGCTGGCAGCGGGAGGACATTATCTCCTATATGGAGACCTTTGCAGAGGTGGGCTTTACCGCCAAGACTCTGACCACCATTCTGCTGGATGAATGCGTCCGGCTCTACGGAGGCAAGCCCGGGGACGATACCACCGTCTGCACCATCCGGATCCGGAAACGGCAGCCGGTGAATCTCATCATCGGCCCCCCTGCCAACCGGGAGGACTGCAACAAAATGATGTCCCTGTTCTTCTCCAAGGAGGGCAAGCACATTGTCTGCGGCGGCACCACTTCCAACATTGCAGCAAAGTTCCTGCGAAAGAAGCTGATTCCGGCGCTGGATTTCCCGGATCCGGAGATCCCCCCCATTGCAAAAATCGAAGGCGTGGATCTGGTGACGGAGGGTATTATCACCATCAACCGGGTGCTGTCCTATGCGAAAAATTATCTGGAGGACAACGAGTCCTACGCCAAGTGGAGCTGTCAGAAGGATGGAGCGTCCCTGATCGCCCGGATGCTCTTTGAGGAGGCCACGGACATTAACTTTTTCGTGGGTCGGGCGGTGAATCCGGCGCATCAGAACCCGAATCTGCCCATCCAGTTCCACATTAAGATGCAGATGGTCAACGAGCTGGCGGAATGCCTGAAGAAAATGGGCAAGCAGATCAAGGTCAGCTACTTCTGAAAAATTGCAAAAAATGCTTGACAAGCACATTTTCCTGTGCTATAATAATTATTGTTCTGCGGCAGATATGCCCGGATAATCGTATTCTAAAGACAGCTGGTGGCTTTGCCGTAAATCCAGCCGAGGAGTGCACGTCAAGATAAATTGACTGTCCCTTCTCGTGTACACGGGAAGGGATTTTTGTGTTCTTCTGATACGATTTACATCACTATCGGAGGTGAAACAAAACATGGCAAGTGAAAAGGTTTTGGAAGCAAAGAAGGCGAAGGTCGTAAAGCTGACCGAGCAGCTCCAGAGTGCAGTTTCCTGCGTATTCGTGGACTATAAGGGTATCACAGTAGAGCAGGACACCAAGCTCAGAAAGGAACTGCGTGAGGCTGGAGTTCACTACTCCGTAGAAAAGAACACCATGCTCCGCTTTGCACTCCACAACATCGGCATGAACGACTTCGACGGTATCCTCGAAGGCACCACTGCCGTTGCAATTTCCAACGACGATCAGACTGCTCCCGCACGGATTCTGGGCAAGTTCGCCGAGACTCAGGATGACAAGTTCAACCTGAAGGCAGGCTTCGTTGAGGGCGTTGCTTACGACCAGGCTGGGGTAATGGCTCTGTCCAAGATCCCGTCCAAGGATGTACTGCTTGCACAGCTGGTTGGCTCCCTGCAGGGTCCGATCCAGAAGCTCGCTGCTACTGTTAAGGCTGTTGCTGACAGCAAGTCCGATGACGCTGCTTAATAGCAGGTCAAACACTACAATATCATAAATAAAAGGAGATTATTATCATGGCTTCTGAAAAGATTTTGAAATTCGTTGAAGACATCAAGGGCATGACCGTTATGGAACTGTCCGAGCTGGTTGACGCTATTCAGGAAGAATTCGGCGTAACTGCTGCAATCGCTGCTGCTCCGGCTGCAGGTGCAGGCGCAGCTGCTGCTGAGGAGAAGACAGAATTCGACGTAGTTCTGGCATCCTTTGGCGACAGCAAGATGGGCGTTATCAAGGCTGTTAAGGAGATCCTGGGCCTTGGTCTGAAGGAAGCAAAGGAAGTTGTTGAGAGCGCTCCCAAGACCCTGAAGGAAGGCGCTTCCAAGGCTGACGCTGAGGAGATCAAGACCAAGCTGGAGGCTGCTGGTGCAACCGTAGAGCTGAAGTAAGATTCCCCTTACCAATGCTGCAAAGCAGCGCTTATGCAAATGCGTAAGCGCTGCTTTTTGTTTGCACACACAAACGCCGCACAGAGAATCTGTGCGGCGTTTTTTCATGCTAGCAGAGTTTCGGGGAAAATCACCGTAAAGGTGGAACCCTCTCCGGGCTTGGAGGATACCTGTACCTGGGCATTGTGGTATGCAGCACCGTGTTTGACGATGGACAGGCCCAGACCGGTTCCCCCGATGGCACGGGAGTGACTCTTGTCCACCCGGTAGAACCGCTCGAAGATCCGACTCTGATCCTCCTGGGGAATGCCGATGCCCGTATCCTGCACCATCAGGATGCCCTCCTTGCCGGCAGTCAGCACGGACACAGTAACGGTGCCCTGCTCCTTGTTGTACTTGACCGCATTGTCGCACAGGTTGTAGATCATTTCCTCCAGCATGCTGTACACGCCGTTGACGGTCACATGGGTACCTGCCAGGGAGAAAGCAACCTGCTTTTTCTCCGCCGTTACCCGCAGCCGGGCAATAACCTCCTCCGCCAGGTCGTACAGATCCACCGGCTCCTTTGGCTCGGCAATCCCGTTCTCGTCCATCCGGGACAGCCGCAGGGTATCGTTCACCAGGGCAATCATCCGGGCGGATTCCCGGTAAATATCTCCGGCAAATTTCTTCACGTCCTTCGGCTCAATCACATCCTGCACCAGCATACCGGCAATGGCATGGATGGCGGTCAGAGGCGTCTTCATCTCGTGGGATACGTTGGAGGTAAATTCCCGGCGAAGCTGCTCCCGATGCTCCTGCTCGGTCACATCCAGCAGCAGCACCATAATGCCGGTCACCGCATCCTGCTCCTGTACGGGACTTGCCAGCATCCGATAGCTGCGCTGCCCCAGGGACAGAAGCTGCTCCGCCGGCTGTCCGGCAAGTGCCTGCTCCACCGCCATGCGAAAGGGCTCACTGCGATTGAATTCGTAAATATTCCGGGTGTCGGAGGGTTCCGGAACCCCGAAGATCTCCAGAGCTGCCGCATTCCAGCTGAGCACCTCGCAGTGGCTGTCCGCCACCAGCAATCCTTCCCGCATGTGGGCGGTCAGCTGGCGGAATTCCTCCTGCTGCTTTTTCAGTGTCCGCATCTGCCGGGCGATCTCCTGGTTCTGGGTGTGGATCTTGTACAGCAACGGGGCAATCTCCTCATAGTCTGCATCCGTATCCGGATGCTCCGGATCAATGGCGTTGATGGGCTTGACGATCCGCTTGACCACGGCGGAGGACAGCGCCGCCGACAGGATCATCACGCACAGCAGCACGATCACCACCGGTGTGGCAAGTCCCATCAATACCGTCAGCACCGTGTACTGGGTCTGGGATACCCGAAGCACGCTGCCGTCCGCCAGCCGCAGTGCATAGTAAATGGTCTTTTCCGCCAGGGTGGAGGAATACCGGGTGGCTTCCCCGACACCGTCTGACTTAGCTTCGATGAACTCCTCCCGGTCACTGTGGTTTTCCATCCGGGACTGATCCGCCTGGTTGTCATACAGCACCGTGCCGGCGGCAGTGATCCAGGTAACACGCTCCGACGCCTGGAAGCCCTCAAAATACTCCATGCCTGCCGCTTCCACGCCCCGGGCAATGCTGGTTGCCTGCTGATGCAGCTCCTCGTTGGCACGCTTGTCAAAATACCCGTATAGCACGTCCATGATCAGCACGGTGCATGCCAGCAGGGAAAGCACCGACACCAGCAGCATGCCCTTGAAAATGCTTCGTTTCATACGCTGCTCCTTATCTTATAGCCTACGCCCCGGATGGTTTCGATCAGGTTTCCGTACTCCCCCAGCTTCACCCGCAGGGTTCGGATATGTACGTCCAGAGTCCGGTTCTCCCGTTCGGAGCCATACCCCCACACCCGGCCGAAAATCTGTTCCCGGGTGCAGACCTGATCCTGGTGGGCAAGCAGATAGCAGAGGATCTCGTACTCCTTCATGGTCAGGCGCACCTCCTCCCCATCCGCCGTCACCGTATGGTACACCGGACTGACGGTAAGCCCGCCGATCCGGTATTCCCGGGGCTGCTCCTCCCCGGATGCCTCCTGGGCAGTCAGAGACAGCCGCCGCTCCCATGCCTTCACCCGGGACAGCAGCTCCATAATTTCAAAGGGCTTGGGAATGTAATCGTCCGCTCCCCCGTCCAGACCGCAGATCTTGTCGTAGCCCGTACCCTTGGCGGACAGGATGATTACCGGGGTCAGCTTGGTCTCCCGGCGAAGCCGCAGGTTTTTCAGCACGGTCAGTCCGTCCTCCTCCGGCAGCATCACATCCAGCAGGATCAGATCCGGCACACGACTGCGCACCGCTGCGTAAAATGCGGAGGGGCGTTCAAAGCCCTGGGCTTCCAGATCCGTCTGCTGCCGCAGGGCGTACAGCACCAGATCCCGGATCACCTGGTCATCCTCCAGCATGTAGATCAGCACAGTCCTCACTCCTTCCCGGAATGGGCGCCGGTCTGTGCAAAAATCACCCAATCCGCAATATTCACCGCATGGTCAGCGATCCGCTCCAGATATTTGGAGATCATCAGAATATCCAGGCACACGCTGCTGTCCCCGTCCTGCCGCAAGACCTTTGCAAGCTCCTCCTTCATACGGCTGAAATATTCATCCACCGTATCGTCCGCTGCAATCACATGCTTTGCCAGGGCAAAGTCCATGCGCACAAAGGCATCCACACTATCGGTGACCATTGCCACCGCCGCATCCGCCAGCTGCTGCATGGGCAGCCGGTGCATCAGCTCCGTGTCCTGTACATACCGGGAAATATCCGCAATGTCGTATGCCTGATCCCCGATCCGCTGCAGATCGTAGATCATTTTCATGGCTGCGGAGATCACCCGCAGATCCTTCGCCACCGGCTGCTGATGCAGCAGCAGCTTCATACACTGGTTTTCCACCTGCCGCTCCATCTGGTCGATCTCCTCTTTCAGAAACCCCGCCTTTTCATAGGTGTTCTTGATGTTCTGAAGCTGCTGAAATGCCTCCTCGCTGTCGTCCAGGGTATACACCTGATCGCTGCTGAGCATATTCTGCATGGTCACCGTAATCGCTGTTTCACACAGGGAGCTCATCCGGATCATATCCAGCTTCAACTGCCGCAGCTGCTCGTCAAACCGATTTCTCATACCTGCTCCTCCTTATCCGAACCGTCCGGTAATGTAATCCTCCGTGCGCTTGTCCTTGGGCATGGAGAAGATCTGATCCGTCACACCAAATTCCACCACCTCACCCAGAAGGAAAAAGGCGGTCTTGTCCGAGATACGGGTAGCCTGCTGCATATTATGGGTCACCATAACAATAGTATAATCCTTTTTCAACTCCGTTGCAAGGTCTTCGATTTTCAAAGTTGAGATGGGATCCAATGCACTGGTAGGCTCATCCATCAGCAGTACCTCCGGCTTCACTGCCAGCGCCCTGGCGATGCAGAGCCGCTGCTGCTGACCGCCGGACAGGCCAAACGCTGACTTCCGCAGCCGGTCCTTCACCTCGTCCCAGATGGCGGCGCTCCGCAGGGACTGCTCCACCAGCTCGTCCAGCTGCACCCGGGAACGGATGCCGTGGGTACGGGGGCCGAACGCCACATTGTCGTAAATACTCATGGGGAAGGGATTGGGCTTCTGGAACACCATGCCCACCCGCTTACGCAGCAGGTTCACGTCCATATCCCCGTAAATATCCTCTCCATCCAGCAGTACCTGCCCATCGATCCTGCATCCCTCCACCAGATCGTTCATCCGGTTCAGGGATTTCAGCAGGGTGGACTTGCCGCAGCCGGAGGGGCCGATAAAGGCGGTGATCTCACGGGGTGCAATCTCCAGCTGTACATTTTTCAGTGCATGAAAGCTGCCATAATGCAGATTCATGTCATGAATCGAAAACTTATTCATCCTTATTTGCGCCTCCTGCAAATTTTTTCGCCACTGCCCCTGACAGGCAGTTGATGCCGATGACCACCACCAGCAGCACCACTGCCGTGGCGTATGCCTGGTTGGTATAAAGCCCCTCGTTCAGCAGTGCGTACATGTGCACCGACAAGGTTCGGGTGGACGAGAACAGATCCTTCGGCACTGCCGCATAGGTGCCGGCGGTAAAGATCAGCGCAGCGGTTTCTCCCACGATACGCCCCACTGCCAGGATCACGCCAGAAAGGATCCCCGGCACGGCACTGGGCAGTACAATGGTGAAAATCGTCCGCAGCTTCCCGGCACCCAGACCAAAGCTGCCCTCCCGGTAGGTGCCGGGCACAGCCAGCAGCGCCTCCTCCGTGGTACGCATAATCAACGGCAGCACCATGATCGCCATGGTACAGACACCGGACAGCAGGGAGTAATCCCAGCCGCAGGCAATGACAAAGAACAGAAAGCCGAACAAGCCATACACGATGGAGGGAATGCCCTGGAGGGTCTCCGTGGTGATCCGCACCACCTTCACCAGCTTGCTGCCGGTTTTGGCGTACTCGGTCATGTACACCGCCGCACCCACCCCAATGGGCACCGCCAGCAACAGGGTCAGCCCGGTCATCAGCAGGGTGTTGATGATGGAGGGCAGCATGGACACATTCTCGCTGGTGTACTTCCAGGCAAACAGCTCCGGGGTCAGGTTGGGAATGCCCTTGACCAGAATGTAGGCGATCAAAAACAGCAGCAGTCCGATGGTAAATACCGCTGCACCGTACAGCAGCAGCCGCACAGCCAGGGAACCCTTATGCCCCCGGTACTGGCGCAGCGCCTTGGACAGCTTCATATTACCCCTCCTTCCGCTTGAGCAGCGAGAACATCAGATTGATGATAAGAATAAACACGAACAGCACCACCGCTGTGGCAATGAGGGCTTCCCGGTGCAGATCCGCCGCATAGCCCATTTCCAGCACGATGTTGGCGGTCAGCGTCCGGACGCCGGAAAGCAGACCGTCCGGCATCACTGCTGCGTTGCCGGCTACCATAACCACCGCCATGGTTTCCCCGATGGCACGGCCTGTACCCAGGATCACTCCGGCGGTAATGCCGGAGCGGGCACCGGGCATCACAGCGCAGAACACGCTGCGTTCCTTGGTAGCGCCCAGTGCAAGGGCGCCTTCATAGTAGCTTTCCGGCACAGCCCGGATGCTTGCCTCGGTCACGCTGATGATGGTGGGCAGGATCATAATGCCCAGCAGCACGGATGCGGTCAGGATCCCCTTGCCGCTGCCCCCGAACAGGGACTGCACCAGAGGTACGATGACCACCAGTCCGAAAAAGCCGTATACGATGGACGGGATCCCTGCCAGCAGATCCACTGCCGGCTTCAACAATCGGTGCAGCCTTGGGGGACAGAACCGAGCCAGGAATACGGCACAGAGAATGCCGATGGGTACCCCCACCAGCACTGCCCCGGCGGTAACATAAATGCTGCCGATGATCATGGGGAAGATGCCGAACTGATTCTCAAGGGGCTTCCACCGCTCCCCCAGCAGGAACTTGTCAGCGCCGATCTCGCCGATGGCGGGAATGCCGTTGGAAAACAAGAACCAGCAGATCAGCACCACCGCCAGGATGGAAATGCAGGCACACAGGGCGAACAGCAGCCGCATGCCGGTTTCCTTGATTGTTTGCATAAGCCATGCCTCCATATCTGTTTTCTATGGTTCTATTGTAGCATCCGGCGTGTAAAATCCACAATCCGCACCGGTTTAGAACTATGTTAAATCCGGAAATGGAATGTTAAATCCGTCTGAAATCCCCGTTTTTTCTGTCGGGTATTGAAAAAAAAGTGCACTTGTAGTATAATCATAATTATGACAAAATCCACAGGAAAGAGTGATCCGATTGTCAAAGACATTTTTAATGGGCAATGCCGCCATCGCCATGGGCGCATTGCACGCCGGCGTAAACCTGGTGGCAGGATACCCCGGCACACCCTCTACGGAGATCCTGGAGACGGTTGCCAAGTGCAATGACGGCTCCGTATATGTAGAGTGGTCCGTCAACGAAAAGGCTGCACTGGAGGTGGCTGCCGGCGCATCCTACGCCGGGGCACGCACCCTGGTCACCATGAAGCAGGTAGGGCTGAACGTGGCGTCCGACCCGCTGATGAGCCTTGCCTATGTAGGCGTCAAGGGGGGCATGGTCATCGTTTCCGCAGACGACCCGGGGCCCATCTCCTCCCAGACCGAGCAGGATACCCGGCACTTCGCCCAGTTCGCAAAGCTGCCGGTGTTTGATCCCTCCACCCCGGAGGAAGCCTATGAAATGATCCAGGACGCCTTTGCATACTCTGAAAAATACGGCACGCCGGTGCTGTTCCGACCTACCACCCGGGTCTGTCACAGTTGTGCAGACATTCAGCTCCATGAGACCCCCACAGTACACAAACCGGAGGGCTTTGTGAAGGACACCATGCGGTGGGTGATCTTCCCACGCACCTCCTATCTGAATCATATCAAGCTGGAGGAGCGCACCCCGGTGCTGAGCAAGGACTTCTCTGCCTATCGGTTCAACCAGCTCACCGGCAGCGGAAAGCTGGGCATCGTCTCCTCCGGCATCAGCTACACCTATTTACAGGAGGCGCTGGAGGATTACACCGGACAGGTCAAGGTACTGAAAATCGCCACCGCCAACCCCTTCCCGGAGGAACTGGCACTGCAGTTCCTGGAGGGACTGGAACAGGTGCTTGCCATTGAAGAACTGGATCCGGTGCTGGAACGGGCGCTGACCTATCTGTGCGGCAAGCATCACCTGCCGGTACAGATCCACGGCAAGCTGGACGGCATGGTGCAGCCTGCCGGGGAAAACAGTGTGGAATCCGTACATAAAGTACTGGAGGGCTACCTGGGACTGGATGCCGTTCCGGCTGTACGGCTGCCGGAGCCGCCCCAGATGCCGGTGCGTCCGCCGGTGCTGTGTGCAGGCTGTCCCCACCGGGCATCCTTCTACGCAGTCAAGCAGGCTATGAAGGGACGCAAGGCAGTATTCAGCGGCGACATCGGCTGCTACACCCTGGGCAACGCCATGCCCCTGGATATGGTGGATACCTGTCTGTGCATGGGTGCGGATATTACCATGGCGCAGGGTCTCCACCGGATCGAACCGGATACGGTGAACTTCTCCTTTATCGGGGATTCCACCTTCTTTGCCTCCGGCATGACGGGGATCGTCAACGCCGTATACAACCGGACGGATATTATTCTGATGGTGCTGGACAATTCCACCACTGCCATGACCGGACACCAGCCCCATCCGGGCACCGGCATGACCATGATGCATGAGATCTCCCCCAGGGTAAGCATTGAAGCCATTCTCCGGGCTGTAGGGCTTACCAGTGTGGAAACGGTGGATCCCCTGAACCTGGAGCAGACCATCCAGGCAGTCAGGACGGCAGCCGACAAGCCCGGGGTCAAGGCGATCATCTGCAAATCCCCCTGCATTGCGGTCAGCAAGCCTGCAAAACGGCTCCAGGTGGACGAAAGCCGCTGCGTCGGCTGCAAGCAGTGCATCCGGGAGTTGGGCTGTCCCGCCATTTCCTTGAAGGGGCAGAAGGCATACATTGAGCCGGATCTTTGCTTCGGCTGTACCATCTGCGCACAGGTCTGCAAGCCCGGTGCCATCAGAGAGGAGGATGCACAATGACAAGCACAAGCTGTCTGCTTTGCGGCGTGGGAGGACAGGGCACAGTCCTTGCCTCCAAGCTGCTGGCATACGCCTATATGCAGCAGGGGAAATCCGTCCGCACCGCCGAAACCATCGGCATGGCGCAGCGGGGCGGCTGCGTGGTAAGCCACGTGCGTGCGGGAGCTGAAATCCACTCACCGCTGATCCCCAAGGGCAAGGCGGACGTAATGATCGCCTTTGAACCGGCGGAGGCTGTCCGCTGTCTGCCCTTTTTAAAGCAGGGTGGCACTGTTGTGGTCAACCAAAAGGCGGTCAAGCCCGTGACCGCATCCCTCAGCGGCCTTGCCTATACGGGAGCGGAGATGCTGGAGTATCTGCAATCCGCCGGCATCCGCACCATTCTCATTGACGGAGACGCTGTGTGTGCTGCCTGTCAGTCTCCCAAGGTGCTGAACATTGCGCTGCTGGCTGCGGCAGCCAATACGGACGCCCTGGGCATCAGCGTGGCACAACTGAAGGATGCTGTGCAGCAGCTGGTACCGGAAAAATTCCACGCCCTGAACCTGGGCGCCATTGATTATGTATGCAGTCGCTAGGAAGGAGCTCCCACTATGAAAATGACAGAAACACAATTCAATCTGATCAAGGCACAACTGAAAAAACTGACCTCCCAGCCCTGCTTCTACCAGAGAAAGCTGGAGGGCATCGACATCGACCAGATCCAGTCCCAGGAGGACTTTGAAACCCTGCCCTTCACCTGGAAGGGAGATCTGCGGGAAGCATACCCGCTGGGATTGCAGGCAGTCCCGGATGAGGAGATCGTCCGGATCCACTCCTCCTCCGGCACCACCGGCACCCCGGTCATCATCCCCTACACCCGGCAGGATGTGGAGGACTGGGCGGAAATGTTCAAACGCTGCTATGAAACCGCCGGCATCACCAATCTGGATCGGATCCAGATCACACCGGGCTATGGTCTGTGGACGGCTGGTATCGGCTTTCAGAACGGTGCGGAACGGCTGGGGGCAATGGTGATCCCCATGGGCCCCGGCAATACGGATAAGCAGCTAAGGATGATGATGGATATGAAATCCACCGTGCTGTGCGCCACCTCCTCCTATGCGCTGCTGCTGGCAGAGGAAATCGCAAAGCGGGGCATCGGGAACCGGATCCACCTGCGCAAGGGCGTCATCGGCTCCGAACGCTGGGGTGAAAAGATGCGGAACCGGATCGCCAACGAACTGGGGGTACAGCTGTATGACATTTACGGTCTGACCGAGGTATACGGCCCCGGCATCGGCATCAGCTGCGACCACGCCTGCGGCATGCATGTATGGACGGATTATCTGTACTTTGAGGTGGTGGATCCCAAGACCGGAAAGAATGTACCGGACGGGGAGATCGGCGAGCTGGTCATCACCACCCTGCATAAGCAGGGCGCACCCCTGATTCGCTACCGGACCCATGATCTGACCAGAGTGATCCCCGGCGAATGCCCCTGCGGCAGTCCCTTCCCCCGGATCGACACCATCCTGGGCAGAACCGACGACATGGTCAAGGTCAAGGGCGTCAACATCTTCCCCAGCCAGATCGAAGAGCTGCTCACCGGCATTGAAGGGGCATCCAGTGAATACCAGTTCATGCTGGATCATGTGAACGGCAAGGACATCTGCACTCTGTTCGTGGAAGCCAACGATGGGGCGAACCGCTACGAACTGGAGATCGAGCTCCAGAACGCATTTAAGTCTAAAATCGGCATTTCTGTAAACGTGAAGCCAGTCAGCATCGGGGAGTTGCCCCGCAGCGAGAAAAAATCCACCCGGGTGTTCGACAACCGGTATTGATGCAATATGAAAAAGCAGGCATGGTATTATGCCTGCTTTTTTTCATTGGAAAGCCATTCGCAAAGTCCCAGGGCAGCGGCAGCTCCGTCAGCGGCGGCGGTGCAGAGCTGTCGGGTGGACTTGGTGCGGCAATCCCCGGCGCAGAAGATCCCCTGTGCCGTGGTACGACAGTCCTCCCCGGCACGGATATACCCGCCCGGATCCAACCCCACCAGGCGAGCAAAGGGCTCCGTCCTGGGCTGTCGCCCTACCGCAATGAACAAGGCGTCCACCGCCAGGGTTTCCCCGGATTGCAGGCGGATACCGGACAGCCGTTCCTGTCCCAGAAGCTCCGTGACGGATGCGTCCGTCCGGATCTCCACGTTGTGCAGAGCCTGCACCTGTTCCAACAGAGCGTTCTCGCCCCGGAAGCTGCTGCGCCGGTGGATCAGATACACCCGACCGCAGCCCTGCGCCAGCAGCAGGCAATCCAACAGGGCGGTGTTGCCGCCCCCCACCACTGCCACATTCTTACCCCGGTACAGTCCCCCATCGCATGCAGCGCAGTAGGACACTCCGTGACCAGTCAGTGCCTCCTCCCGTGCAAGCCCCAGGGGACGGCTTCGGGCTCCGGTTGCCAGAATCAGTCCCCTGCCCTCGAATATCCCCCGGTCTGTATGCAGGGCAAAGCCATTCTGCCGCCGCTCCGCCCGTTCCACCCGGGCACTTTCATATCCGGCACCTGCCCCCAGCGCCTGGTCATAGATCCGCTTTGCCAGATCCGCCCCGGAGATCCGATCGATGCCCGGATAGTTTTCCACCAGGGGCGCATTGACGATCTGTCCCCCGTAATACTGCTGCTCCAGCACCAGGGTACTGCATCCAGCCCGGGCAGCATACAACGCCGCCGTCAGCCCGGCGATCCCCCCGCCGGCAATCAGAATCTCGTACATATGCATCCCTCCCGGAGGAGTATGCCCGGTTTGACGGAGAATATCCGATCTGCGCAATTAAAAATTGACCCCGATGCAAAAACAGCATCATAAAAGGGTGGGGAAACATGAAACCGCTTTTTAAACAGGTCAGATCAGCTAATTAAGAATTCTTGTGCAGAATCCTTGACTTTTTGTGCAAAATGCGGTACACTAATTGTAAGTGCAGATTCTCTGCATATAATCGGAAACAGCGGCAAAAGCCGCAGCTGATTTTGAGAGGGGATAGAATTTATGAAACAGTTCTGGCGCAAAACTGCGTCGGTCATGACGGCTGCTGCGCTTCTGGCAGGTACCTCCGTATTCTTTACGGATGCTATGAGCGGACAGGGGCTGCGTGCCGGCGCGGTGGACGACACAAACGATGACTGGCTTCACGCTGAAGGAGACAAGCTGTACGATATGTACGGCAACGAGGTCTGGCTCACCGGTGCAAACTGGTTCGGCATGAACTGCAGCGAGTGCTTCCTGCACGGACTCTGGTCCTGCGATATGAGCGACACGCTGGCATCCATTGCGGATCACGGCATCAACCTGCTGCGGATCCCGGTATCCACGGAGCTGCTGTATTACTGGATGATCGGCGAGCCGGATCCGGCTTCCGGCATCAACGCAAAAAATACCCCGGACTACAGCTTCAACCCGGAGCTTTGCCGGGAGGACGGCACCCAGATGGACAGCCTGGAGATTTTTGACGTGCTGCTGAAGCTGTGTAAGGAAAACGGCATCAAGGTCATGGTGGACGTACACAGTCCGGACGCCAACAACTCCGGTCACAATTACGAGCTTTGGTACGGCAAGGAAATGAGCACCGGCGTTATGGTCACCACGGAGATCTGGATGGATACCTGGGTGTGGCTGGCTGACCGGTATAAGAATGACGACACACTGATCGCTCTGGATCTGAAAAACGAGCCGCACGGCAAGCGGGGCTACGACTCCGCAACCTGCCCCACAACCATTGCAAAGTGGGACAATTCCACGGACGAAAACAACTGGAAATACGCTGCTGAAACCTGTGCCAAGAAGATCCTGGAGGTCAATCCCAACGTGCTGATCGTGGTGGAGGGCATTGAGCAGTACCCCAAGACAGAGCAGGGATACAACTTCGATACTCCCGACGTGTGGGAGCCTACCGTGAATCGTCCTTCTCCCTGGCATCCGGCATGGTGGGGCGGCAACCTGCGGGGCGTAAAGGATTACCCCATCGACCTGGGCGAGCATCAGGATAAGCTGGTGTACTCCCCCCACGATTATGGCCCCTCCGTTTATCCGCAGACCTGGTTTGACAAGGATTTCACCACCCAGACCCTGCTGGATGATTACTGGTACGACACCTGGGCATACATTGACGACCAGGGCATTGCGCCCCTGCTGATCGGCGAGTGGGGCGGATTCATGGACGCTGGCAAGAACCAGAAGTGGATGAGTCTGCTGCGGGATTACATGATCGAAAACCACATCAACCACACCTTCTGGTGCATCAACCCCAACTCCGGCGACACCGGCGGATTGCTGGATGCTACCTTCTCCAAGTGGGATGAGGAAAAGTACGGACTAATGGAGCCGTCTCTCTGGCAGGATGACAATGGTCGCTACATCAGTGCGGATCATGTGTATCCCCTGGGCAGCAACGGGCAGAGCCTGACCGAGTACTATGGCGGCACACCGACACCGCCGACCACCACAACCAAGCCTGCTGGCACCACTGCCTCCGGCACCGTCACCAAGGGCGACCTGAACAAGGACGGCAAGGTTACCATCGCCGACCTGCTGCTGATGAGCCGGTATCTGGTGCGGGAGATCGACGCTTCCAAGATTCCCTCTACGGCAGCATGTGACGTAAACGGGGACGGGCGGGTCAACGCAGTGGACTGCGTACTGGTCAAGCAGTTCCTGGCGCATCTGATCGACAAATTCCCTGCATAAAAAGCTTTGGCGTGCTGCAAATGCAGCACGCCTTTTTGCACCCTCACGCAGAAATCCCCCGGCATCCAGGGATGTCGGGGGATGTTTGATTGATTCGCAATACCACACAGAGATGATGCGACGCTGTCTTTATGTGTGCTGCTCGGTCAGTTCCCGGTACAGACCCAGGTACAGCTCCGCAGACACGTTCCAGCTGAAGTCACTCTCCATAGCGGTTTTTTGTAGTGCCTTCCAGCGGGGCTTGTCATCGTAAGCAATCTTTGCCCGGTTGCATGCGCCCAGCATATCGTGAGCATTGTAGGTTTTGAAGGTGAATCCGTTGCCGTTTTCACCGCCGCCATCCCGGACGGTATCCCGCAGACCACCGGTCTCCCGGACGATGGGCAGGGTGCCGTAACGCATTGCCACCATCTGTGCCAAACCGCAGGGCTCACTCTGGGAGGGCATCAGGAACATGTCGCAGCCGGCATAGATCCGTCTTGCCAGCTGGGGGATGAAGCCCAGTGTAACGCTGACTCTGCCCGGATGCCGCCAAGCCATTTCCTTGAAGAAATCCTCAAAGATTTTCTCGCCGCTGCCCAGAATGGCGAATTTATAGCCAAGATTCAGAATATCCTCAAACACATAGCGGATCAGATCGATGCCCTTATGGGACACGAACCGGGTCACGATGCCGATGATGGGTTCGTCTCCATCCTGCAATCCCAGTTCCTCCAGCAGCGCCTGCTTGCACCTCGCCTTGCCCTGCATATTTTTCACAGAGTAATTTGCCGGAATCGCCGGATCCGTTTCCGGATTGTAGCCATCCACGTCGATGCCGTTCAGGAAACCGCACAGCTTGTACTGCTTGGTGTTCAATGCCCGATCCAGCCCATGGGAATACCAGGGGTCCAGAATCTCACAGGCATAGCTGGGGCTTACGGTGGTGATCTTGTCGGCGGTTTCGATGGCGCCCTTCATCATATTCACGCAGCCGTCATACTCCAACAGTCCGGTGTGATACAGGGGAATGCCCATCAGCTCGTTGAGCACTTCCTTGCCGTACTTGCCCTGGTACTGGATGTTGTGGATGGTGAATATGGTATGGATGTTCTCATAGCCCTGCTGATACTTGTAGAAAATCTGGTAGTACACCGGGATCATGGCAGCCTGCCAGTCGTTGGCGTGAATGATGTCCGGCTTGAAGTCGATACAGCGGATCATTTCCAGCACTGCACGGCTGTAGAATACAAACCGCTCGCAGTCATCATAGAAGCCGTAGATGCCGTCTCTGCCGAAGTAGTACTCATTGTCGATAAAATAATAGGTCACACCCTTGTAAATGCCGGTGAAAATGCCGCAGTACTGCTTCCGCCAGGAAACGTCCACGGTAATATTGGTCAGAAAGGTCAGAGAAGCACGCATTTCCGCAGAAATGCACTTGTACAGGGGGATCACGACCCGACAGTCATGTCCCTTTTTCACAATAGCGGAGGGCAGAGAGCCGGCAACATCCGCCAGACCGCCGGACGCTACATAGGGCAATGCCTCACTGGCTGCAAACAAAATATTCATACGGATCATCCCTCCTGCAATTAAATCTTCGCACCCTTGCTGATATACAACGGATAGCTCTGGGAACCGGTCAGTACCCGGTCATCCACGATTTCCACGTCCTTGTCGGTGATCACACAGTTCAGACTGCACTTGCTGCCGATGGAGGTGTTCTGCATGATGACGCTGTTCTTGACCACGGTGCCCTTGCCGATCTTCACACCCCGGAACAGTACGCAGTTTTCCACCTTTCCCTCAATGATACAGCCATCGGCAATCAAGGAGTTCTGGATGTCGGACTCCAGGCCGAACCGAACCGGGCCGTTGTCCATGATCTTTGTGTAGATGGGGGCGGATTTCTTAAACAGACCGTTCCGGTTTTCCGGATTCAGCAGTGCCAGATTCGCCTCATAGTAGCTGGACAGGCTGTCCATCCGGGCAACGTAGCCCGTATGCTCATAAGCGGCGATCCGGTAGCCTGCCGCCTTGTCCTGCAGCACATCCCGGCTGAGGCTGTACTGATTCCGGCTCATTTTCTCCTTGACTAGCTGCTTGAGGAAGGATTTGCTCAACACAAAGGTGTTCATACACAGGTTGCCGGTGCCCCGCATGGGCGGATCGATCATAACATCGTCCACCATGCCGTCCTCCCCGATGCCCAGGAGCGTGGCGTTCTGGTTCACGTCCTTATCGTAGAAGCCCTTGGAGTATGCTACGGTAATATCCGCACCGCTTTCGATGTGCGCACGGATCATGGGCCGGTAGTCGATGGTGGTCACAATGTCGCAGTCGGACAGCACCACATATTCTGCCGGAGAATGCTCTACATACTCCCACACTCCGGCCAGTGCTTCCAGTCTGCCCCGGTAAATACCGGTGCCAACATGGCTGAAAGGAGGCAGCAGATGCAGACCGCCGTTCTTTCTGGAAAGATCCCACTCACGACCGGAGCCAAGGTGATCCAGCAGGGAGCCGTAGTTGGATTTTGTGATGACCCCCACGTCGTCAATGTCGGAATTGACCATATTGGACAGGGGGAAGTCGATCAGCCGGTACCGTCCCCCAAAGGGCACGGAGCCCATGGTGCGGAGCTTGGTCAGATCAATGATGGAGGAATCGTGCATACTTGCAAAAATCAATCCCATTACGCTAATATTTGCACTCATAGTCACATCTCCTTACAGGTTGTCAGATATAATCTGCTTGGGCAGTACGGTTTTTCCTTCGGAAACATCCACCTTGTGACCTACGACTGCAATGCCCCATTCGTCACGGTTCTCGATGGTCTCCGGACTTGCGCCGATCTTAGCGTTCTCGTGGATCACGCAGTCCTCACCTACGATGGCGTATTCCACCACAGCACCTGCCTTGATGACCGTGCCGGGCATGATGATGCTGTACTTGACGGTCGCATTCTCCTCTACCACAGCGCCGGAGAAGATGATGGAAAAGTCCACGGTGCCGTTGATCTCACTGCCTTCAGAGATCATGGAATTTTCAACCGCTGCCTTGTCCCCGATGTACTGAGGGGGCATATTCAGGTTCCGGGAGTAGATCTTCCACTCCTTATCATACAGATCCAGAGGCACGCTGGGACTCAGCAGATCCATATTTGCCTCCCACAGGCTGTCCAGCGTCCCCACGTCCTTCCAGTAGCCCTCGAAGGCATAAGCGAACAGCCGCTCCCCTGCTGCCAGCATTGCAGGGATGATATCCTTACCGAAATCCTTGGATCCGGAGTTTGCATTCTCGTTTTCGATCAGATACTGCTTGAGCTTCTTCCAGGTGAAGATGTAGATACCCATGGATGCCAGCGTGGACTTTGGTTCCTTGGGCTTTTCCGTAAAGTCCACAACTCTGCCTTCCTCATCGCAGGTCATGATGCCGAACCGGGAAGCCTCCTCCATGGGAACGTCCAGAACGGCGATGGTGCTGTCCGCCTGATGCTGCTTGTGGAACTGGAGCATCTTGGAGTAATCCATCTTGTAAATGTGATCGCCGCCCAGAATGATCACATACTCCGGGTCATAGCGCTCGATAAAGCTCATATTCTGGTAGATGGCGTTGGCAGTACCCTCGTACCAGGATGCCCCTGCATTGGTCTGGTAAGGGGGCAGCACATGTACGCCGCCGTGCAGCTTATCCAGATCCCAGGGCTGTCCGTTGCCGATGTAGTCGTTCAGCACCAGGGGCTGGTACTGGGTCAGCACGCCCACCGTATCGATGCCGGAATTGGTGCAGTTGGAAAGGGGAAAATCAATGATCCGGTACTTGCCGCCATAGGGTACAGCCGGCTTTGCCATATCCTGGGTCAGCGCATACAAGCGGCTGCCTTGTCCGCCCGCCAGGAGCATTGCTACACATTCTTTTTTAATGTACATAATTCATACTCGATTTTTCCGGAAGGGAAAAATCCACTCCTCTCTGCATTCGTTGGTAAAACTTCTATTTCTGCGCCGCTTTGGGCGGTGCGGATTTCTTAGTCGATCTGCGTTTTTTATACGGCACCGGCTTGAAGAACATGGTGGATAAGGGTGCCAGCGTCAGCGCAATGCTGTTGTCAAAGCCATGCATGGGGATGGCTTCGGATTTGACGGCTTTTTCTGCTGCGCCGGAGCCGCCGAATTCCGTGGCGTCCGAATTGAACAGCAGCTTATAGCTGCCCTTATAGGGCACACCAATCCGGTATTCCCGCCGCTCCACCGGCACAAAGTTGCACACCACGATCAGCTCCTCACCCTTGTCGTCAAACCGGCGGAAGGCAATGACGCTTTGCTGATAATCGTCATTGGCGATCCAGCTGAATCCATCCCAGGAGTCGTCCCGCTCCCACAGGGGCGGATGCTCCGCATAAAACCGATTCAATTTCCGGGTGTACTTGAGCATGGTGTTGTGCTTGGGGTAATCCAGAAGCATCCAGTCCAGCTGCTGCTGGTAATCCCACTCCTTCATCTGGGCAAACTCCTGTCCCATAAAGAGCAGCTTCTTGCCCGGATGCGCCATCATATAGCCAAGAAACGCCCGGTAGGAGTCGAATTTTTGATCGTAGCCGCCGCTCATCTTGCCGATCATGGAGCATTTGCCATGCACCACTTCATCGTGGGAAATGGGCAGCACGTAATTTTCGGAAAAACAGTAGAAGAACGAGAAGGTCAGCTTATCGTGGTTGCCGGAGCGGAACAGAGGATCCATGGACATATAGCTGAGCATATCGTTCATCCAGCCCATATTCCATTTAAAGTTAAACCCCAGACCCCCGTCGCAGGTGGGCTTGGTGACCATGGGCCAGGCGGTGGATTCCTCGGCGATCATCAACGCATCCGGGAACTTTTCAAACACCGCTTCATTCAGATGCCGCAGAAAATCAATTGCCTCTAAATTCTCCCTGCCCCCGTTCTTGTTGGGGCACCACTGACCATCCGGCCGGTCATAATCCAGGTACAGCATGGATGCCACCGCATCCACCCGGAGACCATCTACGTGAAATTCCTCAAACCAGCAGCATGCGCTGGAGATCAGGAAGGAGCACACCTCCGGCCTGCCGTAATCGAACACCTTGGTGCCCCAGGCGAAATGCTCCCCCTTGCGCACGTCCTCGTATTCGTAGCAGCATCCACCGTCAAACTCGAACAAGCCGTGTTCATCCTTGGGGAAGTGCGCCGGTACCCAGTCCAGGATCACCCCGATTCCGGCAGCATGGAACGCATCCACCATGGCACGGAAATCATCCGGCGTACCAAACCGGGATGTGGGGGCGAAATAGCCCGTGACCTGATAGCCCCAGGAGCCATCGTAGGGATACTCCGTCAGGGGCATGAACTCAATATGGGTATAAGACATTTTTTGCAGATACGGGATCATCTGCTTTGCAAAGGTCCGGTAATCCAGAAAGCTCCCGTCCGGATTGGTGCGCCAGGAGTTAAAATGTACTTCGTACACATTCACCGGGCTTTTGTAAATATTTCTCTGCCGCTTGGCTTTGCGCCAGGCATCATCCTTCCATTCATAGCTGCTCTCGTAGATCTTGGAGGCAGTGGCTGGCCGGGTCTCATAATGCGCTCCGTAAGGATCCGCCTTCATACGGATCTTGCCGTCCTTGCCCTCGATGCTGTATTTATAGGCAGCGAACTGCTCCAGCCGGGGAATGCAGCATTCCCATACGCCGCCCCCGATGGCGTGCATGGGGGTCTGACTTCTGTCCCAGCGGTTGAAATCTCCCACCAGGGAAACGGATCGGGCATGAGGCGCCCAGACCCGGAAGCAATGATACTGTGTACCCTTGCTGGATATCGTGTGTGCGCCGAAAAATAAATAGGACTTGCAATTTTTCCCGCTCAAAAACAAAGACAGCGGAAATTCATTTTCTTTTTGCAGATCCGGAATCATAGTATCACCCTCCCCTATGCTTACATTTTAACAGATTCCCGCCCTGGATTCAAGCATTTCTGCGCACATCCAAAAAAGTTCATATACTCCGCCTAGAATCAACCGTCCATTTTATGCATATTGTACAAAATCGCAAAAAATCGCGTGGAAAACGCCTTGACTCCTCGTATATTTTTCACAAAATTCTGCAAGGCATAAAGAAGGCGGCTGATGCCGCCTTCTTAGTCCGTGTTCCTTCTGACCTGCGCCAGCAGCACTGTGATATCGTCCGGTCTGCCGTCTGCCGCACTGCGCTGTGCCTTGCAGCAGATAGCCTGGGCAGCCTGCTGAAGGGAGCCTCCTGCCAGCAGCTTCTGCTTGACAAAGGCGTACTCGTTTTCCTCCACCCCGTCGGACATCAGCACAATCACGTCCGAATCCTCCAGCCGGAGCCGGGTCACATGCGCCTCCGGTCTGCCCACGATGCCGATGGGAAAGGTGGGGGTCTGGTACATGGTCACCACCTTTCCCTGCTGGATCAGAGTGGGGGCTGCCCCGTATTTCACCAGCAGGGTCTCGCCGGTTTCCTGGCTGATCCGGGCAATATCCAGGGTGGCAAAGGTTTCCTCCGTGGATTTGGTCAGCATGATCTGATTCACCATGCCCACTGCCGTCTGCATGGACACTCCCATTTCAATGAGCCGCCGGAAGTTGGACAGCACCAGCCGGGCATCCAGGGAGGCACGCCTGCCGGAGCCCATACCATCGGACAGCACCAGATACTGATGCCCCCTGCCGTCACTGAACTGGTCATAGCTGTCCCCCGGCGGTTCCTCATCCCGGGCGGAGGACTGGGCTGCAAACACCGCCAGACCATAGGGAGGACGCTCCCACAGACAGATCCGCACCTCCTCCCCGGCAAGCCTGCCCTCCGTATAATCCAGCTCCATACCCAAAGCATCGGACAAGCAGTCCCGGACAGAGCCCCCATCCGGCGCCGCATCCGCAAAGGCGTACAGCTCCAGCGCCAGCCTGCCATCCGCCGACCGGTATGCCACCGCAGTATGTACCGGATATCCCTCCCGTTCCAGCAGCTGGGTCAGCTTCCGGGTCATGCTCCGGCTGTAGGATACCGCCAGCCGCTGTCCGGCAGTGCCAAGCAGTTCCTCCGTCAGTTCCATCTGGGAAAACAGAAATCCCTGGGATTCCGTCAGCCGGGCGGACAGCATCCGGTGCAGAGCCGCCTGGCGCTGTGCCTGCTGCATATGTACCAGCAGGGTCTGTGCCCTTGCGCAGTCCTGCAAAGCCTCCGGCAGCTCTGTGCCATCCCCGGCAGCCGCACACCGGAACGCCTCCGCCGTTTCCTCGTATCGCTCCTCCCAGCATTCCAATCGCCGGGAGCAGCTGCGGCATACCTGCTCACACACGCTCTGGGCGGTGGTTTCCCGGCATCCGTTCCGTTCCAGCATCCGGGCGATCTGCTGAGCATTCTGCCGCACCCCTGCAAGGGCATGTGCCAGGTAGTCCATCTGCACCGCTGCAAAGCCGGCGGGCGCTTCCTCTCCCCCAATCTCCGGCAGCCACTGCTCCAGGATCCCCTCCACCGGCAGTGCCAGATACAAAAGGCATCCTGCCGCCAGGTTCAGAAGCAGAAGGATGGCTGTTGAATCCGTCCCCAGCAGCAGTTGTCCTGCTCCCTGAATCGCCAGGAACAGCAGGCATACAGCACCCTTATGAAAATCCGCAAAGTATCCGGCAGCCATACCGGACAGGGCGAGGAATGCAGCAGCGTCCCCCAGTTCCCGGCTGCAAAGCATCAATCCGGCGGAAGCCAGCACACCGCAGACGGTGCCCCCGGCAATGCCGTAGCGTTTTGCCCCCTGCAAGAGCACAAACCCGGCAAAGATCACGCCCAGGTTACAGATCCAAAGCTGGGCGGATCCCAGTGCCCCGGTCACCAGCAGAAAGCATACCCCGAAGGCGCAGCCGTTCGGCTCGCTGTATCCCCCGGCGGCAGGGCGAAAGGCAGTCAGCGCCTCTGCGGCAAAGTATGCCGCCACTCCAGCCAGCACTGCCATGCACAGATACAGCGCCAGATCCGCCAGGTCGATGCCCCCGATCACAAAAAACAATCCGGCGGAAATACTGAGCCCGGCTGCCGCCGCCAGAGCGCCCATCCCGGCACTTGTCCGCCGGGGCAGCACAAACCCGGACAGCACGATCATCACCAGGGCGCACAGCAGCACCGGTGCATCCCCCAGAGTTCCCTGGGTCACGGAGGCAAACAGGCTCCCAGCCAGAACCGCCACCCCCTGGAGGGGGGACACCACCGCCGCCAGGGAGACCTGCAAGGGGGAGGAAAATTCCCCGAACCGGGCACCGGTCAGCAAAAAAGCGCTGACACCGGACAGCAGCAATGCCCCTGCCTGTCCCCGTGTCAGACGCTCGGTTGTACGTTCCTTGATCATATGTATCCGCCCACTTTCTCCATCCGTTTCATTGCGACAGCACCGCATGCTCTTTGTGCGATGCTGCTTTGATACAGAAAGTATACCACGGCAGGCAGGCGGAATCCTGTCGCAAGCCCTTGCAGCATTCCGGTTGTTCCGGCGGCATTCCATTGGGAAATGCAGGGGCAATGAAGATCATGCCGATTGCAGGATCCGGGCAAGGGCAAACAGCTGTTCCATGGTCAGCTGCTCTATCCGGGCGGCAGGCGCAAGCCCTGCCTGCTCCAGGGCAGCATACACCGCCTGCTTCGGGATCCCCAGCAGGGAGGCAAGACTGTTGGCGAGGGTCTTGCGCCGCTGGGAAAAGCCTGCCTTCACCATCCGGAAGAAAAAGCCCTCATCCAGCCCCTCCGGATGGGGATTTTCGTGCAGATCGATGCGGATCACCGCCGAGTCCACGTTGGGTGCCGGCATAAAGCTGCCCCGTGATACCGGGAACAGCTGTCTGGCTGCCCCGTAGTAATGGACTCCCACCGTGATCGCCCCTGCCTCCCGGGTACCCACCTGAGCGCAGAGCCGCTGGGCCGCTTCCTTCTGCACCATGACGGTAATGGAGGTGAGGGGCAGTCGGCTTTCCAGCAGCAGCATCAGAATGGGCGAAGTAATATAATAGGGCAGATTGGCACATACTGCAACGGGAAGCCCCCCGAACTCCTGCCGGAGCAATGCCGCCACGTCAATTTTCATAATATCCCCCGGCACGATCTTCACGTTGTCAAAGTCCGCCAGGGTCTCCTCCAGCACCGGCAGCAGCCGCTGGTCGATCTCCACTGCCACCACCTTATCCGCACGCTTTGCAAGCTCCGCCGTCAGCACCCCAAAGCCCGTTCCGATCTCCAGCACCCCGAAGCCGGGTCTGGCGTTGCCCAATTCGGCGATCCGGGGGCACACCGTAGGGTTGATGAGAAAGTTCTGCCCCAGCCCCTTGGAAAAATGAAAGCCGTGCCGCCGTGCCAGATCCTGCACCACTGAAATATTCGTCAGATTCTCCATATGATAAACTGTCCTTTCCTGCAAGCCAATCTTGCATTTTGCCCCCGACTTTGCTATACTATATGTATCTATTGATGCATAAGGAGGGTATTCAATGCTTCGCCGTGATAAAATCAATTATTACCTGGATATTGCCGAAACCGTACTGGAGCGCAGCACCTGCATCCGCCGCAAGTTCGGTGCCATTATTGTAAAGCATGATGAGATCATTTCCACCGGATACGTCGGTGCGCCCCGGGGCAGAAAAAACTGCAATGATCTGAATTACTGCACCCGGGACAAGCTGGGCGTTCCCAAGGGACAGCGATATGAGCTGTGCCGGTCGGTGCATGCAGAGCAGAACGCCATTTTATCCGCCGCCCGGGCGGACATGATCGACGCCACCCTGTACCTTGCCTGTCACGATGCCCGGACGGATCAGCTGGACGGGGAAGTGGAACCCTGCTCCATGTGCAAGCGGCTCATCATCAACGCCGGCATCAAGCAGGTGATCGTCCGTCAGACCCGGGATGCGTATAAGATCATCACTGTGTCCGACTGGGTGGAGCAGGACGAATCCCTGACCGGCAGCAACGGGTATTGATGTTCTTTCATAGTATACCATTTTTGCGCCGGATAGTCAAAGTTTTTGTGGAGCAATGCCACATTGACAGACTGTTGAAAGTGTGCTATAGTGAATATAGCAAATGTTGTGCTTCTTCGGGTATATTCCCGGCGAATCCACACAACATATTGATATTGGATTTGGTGCACGGAACAAGGAGGAAGCCATGAAATTCAAAAGCGGCATCTGGGACAAGGAAATCAATCTGCGGGACTTTATCATCCAGAACTATACGCCCTATGAAGGGGACGACAGCTTTCTTGCGCCCCCCACTGCCCGTACCAGGGCGCTGTGGGACAAGGTGCTTGCCCTGCTGGAGCAGGAGCGGAAGGCAGGAGGCGTGCTGGATATTGACGAGCACACCATTTCCACCATCACCTCCCACAAGTGCGGCTACATCGACAAAGAACTGGAAACCATTGTGGGCTTGCAGACGGACGCACCTCTGAAGCGTGCCATTATGCCCTTCGGCGGTATCCGCATGGTGCGCAATTCCCTGGCAGCCTACGGCAGAGAACTGCCCCCGGATGTGGAAAACGTATTCAAATACCGGAAGACCCACAACGATGGGGTATTTGACGTGTATACCGACGATATGAAGCGTGCCCGGCACACAGGCATCATCACCGGCCTGCCGGACGCATACGGCAGAGGGCGCATCATCGGGGATTACCGGCGGATCCCCCTGTACGGGGTGGATCGGCTCATCGAGGACAAGATCGCTGCCAAGAAGGCACATGATGCAGAGCCCATGTACGGGGATACGGTGCGGAACCTGGAGGAAATGGCAGAACAGATCAAGGCGCTGAAGGAGCTTAAGGAAATGGCGGCAAGCTACGGCTTCGACATTTCCCGGCCGGCAGAGAACACCCAGGAGGCCATCCAGTGGCTGTACTTCGGCTATCTGGCAGCCATTAAGGAGCAGAACGGCGCTGCCATGTCCCTGGGACGGGTGTCCACCTTCCTGGATATCTATGCAGAGCAGGATCTGAAAAGCGGCACCTTTACCGAAGAACAGATCCAGGAGCTGGTAGATCACTTCATCATGAAGCTGCGGATGGTACGGTTCCTGCGTACCCCTGCCTATGATGAGCTGTTCTCCGGGGATCCCACCTGGGTCACCGAATCCATTGGCGGCATGTGTGAGGACGGCAGACCCATGGTCACCAAGATGAGCTACCGGTTCCTGCATACCCTGGTAAACCTGGGGCCTGCACCGGAGCCGAACCTGACGGTACTGTGGAGTCACCGGCTGCCGGAGCCCTTCAAGAAATTCTGCGCCCGGATCTCCATCAGCACCTCCTCCATCCAGTACGAGAACGATGAGCTGATGCGGGAACGGTTCGGGGATGATTACGGCATCGCCTGCTGCGTATCTGCCATGCCCATCGGCAAGCAGATGCAGTTCTTCGGAGCAAGAGCCAACCTGGCGAAGGCACTGCTGTATGCCATCAACGATGGCAGGGACGAGCGGTACGAGGATCAACTGTGCCAGGGCGTGGGACAGCTGCCGGATGGGCCCCTCCAGTTTGATGAGGTCTACAGTAAGTTTGAATATGTGTGTGAATGGCTCACCAAGCTGTATATCAACACCCTGAACATCATTCACTTCATGCACGACAAGTACTGCTACGAACGGCTGCAAATGGCACTCCACGATGAGAACATCATCCGCACCTCCGCCTGCGGACTGGCTGGGCTTTCCGTGGTGGTGGACAGTCTGTCCGCCATCAAGTATGCCAAGGTAACCCCCATCCGGAATGCAGCAGGCATCGCCACCGACTTTGCCATTGAGGGGGATTACCCCAAGTTCGGCAACAACGATCCCAGAGTGGACGAGCTTGCCACCATGGTGGTGGAGCGGTTCATGAAGCGGCTGTCCCGCCGGAGAACCTACCGGAATTCCATTCCCACCATGTCCATCCTCACCATTACCTCCAACGTAGTATACGGCAAGAAAACCGGCTCCACCCCGGATGGCAGAAAGGCAGGGGAGCCCTTCGCACCGGGGGCAAATCCCATGCACGGCAGGGACACCAATGGCTGCATCGCATCCATGCTGTCCGTATCCAAGATCCCCTATGCCTACGCAGAGGACGGCATATCCTACACCTTCTCCATCATTCCGGACGCACTGGGCAAGAACGAGGAGGACAAGGAAAACAACCTGGTTGCCCTGCTGGACGGCTACACCCGGGAGCACGGACACCATATGAACGTAAACGTCATGAACCGGGAGACGCTGATCGATGCAATGGATCATCCGGAGCTGTATCCCCAGTTGACCATCCGGGTCAGCGGCTATGCGGTCAACTTCATCAAGCTGACCCGGGAGCAGCAGCTTGACGTGATCCACCGCACCTTCCACACCCGGATGTAGTCCCGGAAGGAGGAACCCCCATGACCACCGGCTATCTGCATTCCCTGGAAAGCTTCGGCGCAGTGGACGGCCCCGGCATCCGCTTTGTGGTGTTTCTGTCCGGCTGTCCCCTCCGGTGTCTGTACTGCCACAATCCGGATACCTGGGAGCAGAAGCAGACTCTGCGCATGACGCCGCCCCAGGTAATGGAGAAGGTCCGCAGCGAGCGCAGCTTTCTGCTGCGGGGAGGCGTGACCCTTTCCGGCGGAGAGCCTTTGATGCAGCCTGCATTCTGTGAGGAGCTGCTGACGCTTTGCCGGCAGGAGGGCTTCCACACCGCCATTGACACCAGTGGCTCCATTCCCCTGGCCCAGTCCCGGCATGCCATTGATCTGGCGGACATGCTTCTGCTGGACATCAAGGACATTGACCCGGAGGATTGCCGGACGCTGACCGGAAAAACCAACGAAAACGCCCTTGCCACTCTGGATCACTGCGAACAGACCGGCAAGGAGGTATGGATCCGGCATGTGCTGGTGCCCGGCTATACCCTGAATCCGGACAAGCTCCGGCGACTGGCGGAAAAGCTGTCCGGTTACCGATGCGTAAAACGGGTGGAGCTGCTGCCCTATCATACCATGGGGCTGTACAAGTGGGAAGCTCTGGGGATCCCCTGCAAGCTGGCGGATACCCCGACGCCTACGGATGACGAGATCGCCATGGCAAACGGATTCTTTACTAAGCAGAAAACCCCTGCTGCGGAATGACCGCAGCAGGGGTTCTGTTTGTATGTGGCATCAGTTCTTGATGCTGTGCATGGGTGCCGGGATCCTGCCGCCCCGGGCAATGAACTTTGCCGGGGACTTCCGATTGATCTGCATAATGGGGCCGCTGCCGAACAGACCGCCAAACTCCAGGATATCCCCTTCCTTCTTGCCGATGGCAGGGATCAGCCGCACTGCCGTGGTCTTGTTGTTCACCATGCCGATGGCAGCCTCGTCTGCGATGATGGCAGAAATGGTCTCCGCCGGGGTATCCCCCGGAACCACAACCATGTCCAGACCCACGGAGCATACCGCAGTCATAGCCTCCAGCTTTTCCAGCCGCAGGGTGCCGTTTTCTGCGGCAGCGATCATGCCTGCATCCTCGGACACGGGAATGAAAGCACCGGACAGACCACCTACGTTGGAGGATGCCATCACGCCGCCCTTCTTCACTGCGTCATTGAGCAGCGCCAGAGCCGCCGTGGTGCCGTGGGTGCCGCAGCACTCCAGACCGATTTCCTCCAAAATATGGGCAACGCTGTCCCCCACTGCCGGAGTGGGTGCCAGGGACAGATCCACGATGCCGAAGGGCACATCCAGCATTTCGGAAGCCCGTGCTCCCACTAGCTGACCCATCCGGGTGATCTTAAAGGCGGTCTTTTTAATGATATCAGCGATTTCGTTGATGCTGGCATCCGGATGCTTTGCAAGGGCTGCCCGTACCACGCCGGGGCCGGATACACCCACGTTGATGACACAGTCTGGCTCTCCCACCCCGTGGAACGCACCAGCCATAAAGGGGTTATCCTCCGGTGCATTGCACAGCACCACCAGCTTGGAGGGGCCTACGCACTGCCGATCCGCAGTCAGCTCCGCAGACTGGCGGATGATGCCGCCCATCAGGGCAACTGCGTCCATGTTGATGCCGGCCTTGCTGGAGCCGATGTTGACGGAGGAACAAAGATTTGTGGTCACATCCAGAGCCTCCGGGATGGAATGGATCAGCTCCAGATCCCCGGCGGAAAAGCCCTTCTGCACCAGTGCGGAATAACCGCCGATGAAGTTGACCCCACAAGCGTCCGCCGCACGCTGCAATGCCTTTGCGAACTTCACCGGGTCGCCCCCCTTGCATGCGCCGCAGAGCATGGCAATGGGGGTCACGGAGATCCGCTTGTTGATGATGGGAATGCCGTACTCGGTCTCGATCTGCTGCCCCACGGACACCAGGTTCTTTGCCCGGGTGGTGATCTTTTCATACACCTTTTCACAGGCACGGTCAATGTCCGGATCGATACAGTCCAGCAGGGAAATGCCCATGGTGATGGTACGGATGTCCAGGCACTCGTCCTGGATCATGCGGATGGTTTCGAGAATATCGTATACATTCAGCATATCAGCAGTCCTTTCCCATCAGATCCGGTGCATGGAATTAAAAATGTCCTCGTGCATGGTGTGAATGGACAGACCCAGTTCTTCTCCCAGCTGGTTCATCCGGTCAGACAGCACGGCAAAATCCGTGGTCATAGCGGAAATGTCCACCAGCATGATCATAGCGAACAGATCCTGCAGCACGCTCTGGGTCACCTCGATCACATTTGCCCGGTACTCAGCGCAAATGCCGCTGACCTGATGCAGAATGCCTACATTGTCTTTGCCGATTACAGTTACAACCGCTCTCATATGTAAATCCTCCAGATTCAGTTTCAAACATGACGTTCTATATCAGTATACCACAAGCCCAAGGAAAAAGAAAGCCCTTTGCACAATTTTTCGTCTGTGCCCCGATGCAATTTTTTTCTGCTGCTACTTTTCCTTTCCGCAAATATATGATATAATAGAGAAAACCCACACCAAAGGATGAGATGCTATGCTGATAGATTGCCACAATCACACCCACAATTCTCCGGACGGGGAAAACGAAAGCGTCCTGGAGCGATGCGCCCGGGCGGCAGAGCTGGGCATCGGCGTGCTGGCAGTGACGGATCACTGCGAGGTCAACCGATTCTTCAGCCTTGCCCACTACGGCGTGGAGCCAAACGGCTATGATACCTACGATTTCGGCAGAGACTTTGAGCTGTCCATGCAGGAGAATACCGCCGCCAAGGCTCATACCCCCGCCGGGGTGAAGCTGCTGTGCGGCATTGAGTTGGGACAAGCCACCCATGAGCTTGCACTGGCGGAGCATGTATACGCAGACGTGCGGCTGGATTTCGTCATCGGCTCCATGCATCAGCTACCCGGCTGGGATGATTTCGCCTTTCTGGATTACAGCAAGGTGGATGCTGCCGCACTGTTTCATGAAAATTTGCAGGAAATTGCCCGGCTTGCCAACACCGATACCTACGATGTGCTGGGGCATATCACCTACGCTCTCCGGTATATGGCGGCAGCGGGGGTGCACCTGGAGCTTGCCCCCTACCGGGAGGAACTGGCGGAGATCTTCCGGATCGTCATTGCCAGGGGCAAGGGCATCGAGATCAACACCTCCGGTCTGCGACAGGCATACGGGGATACATTCCCCAATCTGGAATGTCTGAAGCTGTACCGGGATCTGGGGGGAGAGATCCTCACCATCGGTTCCGACGCCCATTCCAATCTGGATCTGGGAAAGGGCATTGCCCAGGGACTGGACATTGCCCGGGCAGCCGGATTTACGAATATTTCCTATTTTGAAAAGCACGAACCGCAGTTTTTAAAGCTTGCGGATTGATGAACAGGAGGTTATCACATGAACGAACTACTGCATTTGCTCAAGCAGAACGCCCGTCTGTCCAACGAGGAGCTGGGCGCCATGCTGGGAATCACCCCGGCAGAGGTGGCGGCACAGATCAAGAAGCTGGAGGAGGACGGCATCATCAAGGGCTACAGCGTAGTGCTCAACGATGAGCTTGCCAACAAGGACACAGTAACCGCCTTCATTGAACTGAAGGTGACTCCCAAGCGGGACTGCGGCTTTGAGGATCTTGCCAAGACGGTGATGATGTATGACGAGGTGGAAAGCGTATCCCTCATGTCCGGTGCATATGACCTGGCTGTTACCGTAACCGGCTCCAGTCTGAAGGTGATTGCCCTGTTCGTGGCGCAGCGCCTGTCCACCATTGACGGGGTGCTGTCCACTGCCACCCACTTCGTCCTCAAACGCTATAAGGAAAAGGGCATCTTCATCGAACAGGAGCCCATTGACGAGAGGGGTATGGTTTCACCGTGATAGAATACGAAAAGCTGCTTTCCAGCACCATTCAGCAGATCAAGCCCTCCGGTATCCGGAAATTCTTCGATCTGGCGGAAAACATGGAAGGGGTCATCAGTCTGGGGGTGGGAGAGCCGGATTTCCAGACCCCTTGGGTAGTTCGCAGTACTGCCATCCAGACCCTGGAGAAGCGCCGGATCATTTACAGTGCCAATGCGGGACTGCTGGATCTGCGCCGGGAGATCTGCAATTACATGAACCGGAAGCTGGGCATCACCTATGATCCGAAAACGGAGCTGATCGTCACTGTGGGCGGCTCCGAGGCCATTGATATTTCCATCCGTGCCCTCATCAATCCCGGGGACGAGGTTCTGATCGTGGAGCCATCCTTCGTGTGCTATGCTCCCATCGTCCGGCTGGCAGGAGGCGTACCCGTGCCCATGGCCACCTGTCTGGAGGATTCCTTCAAGCTGACCCCGGAGATCCTCCGCAGTCATATTACCCCCCGCACCAAGCTGCTGGTACTGCCCTTCCCCAACAATCCCACCGGTGCCATCATGACCCGGGAGGAACTGGAGAAAATCGCAGAGGTGCTCCGGGACACCAACATTCTGGTGCTGTCCGATGAGATCTACTCGGAGCTGACCTACGGCAGAACCCACTGCTCCATCGCCCAGATCGAGGGCATGCAGGAGCGCACCATTCTGGTGAACGGCTTCTCCAAGGCGTTTGCCATGACCGGCTGGCGGCTGGGGTATGTGGCTGCCCCCGCACCCATCATCAAGCAGACAGTGAAAATTCACCAGTATACCATTATGTGCTCCCCCACCATCAGTCAGTACGCTGCCATCCAGGCACTGCAAAGCTGTGACGAGGACGTGCGCCGGATGGTGGACGAGTATAACATCCGGCGGCGATACCTGGTGGAGCGGTTCAACGAGATCGGACTCCCCTGCTTCAATCCGGAGGGGGCGTTCTATGTATTCCCCTGCATCCGCAGCACCGGCATGAGCAGTGAGGCATTCTGTGAGGCACTGCTCAACCAGCAGAAGGTGGCTGTGGTGCCCGGCAACGCATTCGGCGACAGTGGCGAGGGCTTTGTCCGGGTGTCCTATGCATACTCCCTCAAGCATCTGATGATGGCACTGGATCGGATCGAGGCATTCCTTGCTTCCGGAAAGGCAGGTCAAATATGAGAGAAATCCAGGTACGCACCCCGGCAAAGGTAAATCTGACTCTGGATGTGGTGGGCAAGCGGGATGACGGGTATCACAGCATCGAAAGCGTCTTCCAGGCAGTGGGCATTTACGATGCACTCACGTTGACTCGGGTGGATACCCCCGGCATCACCTTATCCAGCACCAACAAATATCTCCCTTGCAATCAGAAAAATATCGCATACCAGGCGGCACAGCTGTTTCTGAAGCATGCGCATCGCTGGGACGGCATTCACATTCACATTGAAAAGCACATTCCCTCCCAGGCAGGTCTGGGCGGTGGCAGCTCCGATGGAGCTGCGGTAATCGCTGCTCTCAACTGGCTGCTGGGCTGCCGCATGTCCCTGCAGGAGCAGTGCGAGATCGCCGCACAGGTGGGGGCGGACGTGCCCTTCTTTCTGACGGGCGGCACGATGCATGTGTCCGGCATGGGAGAGATCCTGGAGCCCTTGCCGCCCATGCCTGCTCTGCCCATGGTAATCGCCAAAGGCAAAGCAGGTGTGTCCACCCCGGAGGCATACCGGCGGATCGACCAGCTGACGGATCCGGTGCATCCGGATACCGCAAGGGTCATTGACTTCCTTCGGAACGGGCGGTATTGGGATGCCATTCCCGTGTGCGGCAATCTGTTTGAAGCCGCCACAAACCTGGAGGAGGTTACCCAGATCAAGCAGATCATGATGGACATGGGGGCGCAATGCGCCTTGATGACCGGCAGCGGTTCGGCTGTGTTCGGCATTTTTGACACCGGCCTCATGGCACAGAAATGCTGCAACGCCCTGCATGCAGTAGTTCCCTATGCGGTGACGTGCAAGACCCTCAAGCACAGCATCCGCATCGTCAGCCGTAGCTAACCAATCGAAGCAAGCAAAAGCCCGGAAGCGGTTTTCCATCGCTTCCGGGCTTGTTTTATCGTTTTGCCTGGACTTATTCCGTTTCTGTTACGGCAATGCCCAGAATATCCAGATTCTCCTTGTCCACTGCGGAGGGGCATGCAGACATCAGCTCGCTGGCGTTCTGCACCTTGGGGAATGCGGTTACATCCCGCAGGCTGTCCACGCCCAGCATCACCATTGCCAGACGATCCAGACCGATACCCATGCCACCGTGAGGCGGCGCACCAAACCGGTATGCCTCCACCAGGAAGCCGAACTTGGCTTCGATCTCCTCGTCGGTCAGCCCCAGTGCCTGGAACATCTTCTGCTGCAGCTCATAGTTGGTGATACGAATGGATCCGGAGGAAAGCTCCGTTCCGTTCAGCACCAGGTCAAACGCCTTGGCAATGACCTTTTCCGGGGCGCTGTCCAGATACTGGAGACAGTCATCCTCCGGCATGGTGAAGGGGTGGTGCATCGCCATCCAGCAATTGTTGTCCTCATCCCACTCGAAGAAGGGCATCTGGGTGATCCACAGGAAGTTGAACTGCCCCTCCGGGATCAGATCCAGCTTCCGTGCCACGGTCTGACGCAGTGCCCCCAGTACCGGCAGAGTCACCTTGTTCTTGTCTGCCACGATCAGCACCACATCCCCCTGCTGGCAATCCAGTGCCTGGAGGATCTCATGGAGCTTGTCCTCCCCCACAAATTTCCCGAAGGAGCAGCTGGGCTTTTCCTCCACCCAGCGAATGAATGCCAGACCCTTGGCACCGATGCCCTTGACCATTTCCGTGAGCTTGTCGATCTCTTTCCGGGTCAGGGTGCCTGCCGCCTGCTTTGCCACAATGGCACGGACGCTGCCCCCGGCTTCAATGGCACCGGTAAATACCCCAAAGCCGCAGTCCTTCACATATTCGCTGATGTCCTGGATCTCCATACCGTATCGGGTATCCGGCTTATCAGAGCCAAACCGGTTCATGGCCTCTGCATAGGACAGACGGGGCAGGGGCAGGGGAATCTCTCTGCCCAGCACCTGCTGGAACACATGATGTACAAAGCCCTCCGCCATCTGGAGGATATCCTCCACGTCTACAAAGGACATTTCCAGATCGATCTGGGTGAATTCCGGCTGCCGGTCTGCCCGGAGATCCTCATCCCGGAAGCACCGTGCCAGCTGAATATACCGATCCATGCCTGCAACCATCAGCAGCTGCTTGTAGATTTGGGGGGACTGGGGCAGAGCATAAAACTTGCCCGGATGCACCCGGGAGGGAATCAGATAATCCCGTGCCCCCTCCGGGGTGGATTTCATCATCATAGGTGTCTCGATCTCGATAAAATCGTTGGCGTAGAAATACTCTCTTGCCGCCTTGGCAATCTGATGCCGCATGACCAGGTTCCGCTGCAGGGGCGCCCGGCGCAAATCCAGATACCGGTACTTGAGTCGCAGCTCCTCGTTGACCTTGGTATCGCTTGTGATCTCAAAGGGGGGCGTCTGCGCCTTGTTCAGGATCCGCAGATCATCCACCACCAGTTCCACGTTGCCGTTTTTCATATCGTGGTTGATGCTCTCCCGTTCCTTGACGGTGCCATGTGCCATCAGCACATACTCGCCCCGGCAGGTCTCTGCCTTTGCAAACAGCTCCGGCTGCTGGGTTTCGTTGAATGCCAGCTGTACCACGCCGGTACGATCCCGCAGGTCAATAAACAGCAGGGTGCCAAGATTGCGCACCTTCTGCACGAAACCGCATACCACAGCCTCCGTGCCGATCTGGCTTACCTCTCCGCAGAAATGTGTCCGTTTCAAGCCCTTCATTGTATCCATCATCCTGTTCGCCCGCCCAAGCGGACTATGCTCCTTTCCGTTGCTCCTATTAAAAGGATATCTCGTCCATCACTCCGTCAAACATGCCGTACATAGCAACATTGGTGAACGAATCCACAAAGCTGTCATCCAGCAGGAGAGGCGTCTGCTCTCCGGTCTTCATATTCTTCAGGTTTGCATTCCCCGTGGTCAGCTCATTTTCACCCAGCACCAGCAGATAAGAGGTGCCGATCTTGTCCGCATATTTCATCTGGGACTTGAAGCTGCGGCCCAGCAGGTCATATTCCACCCAGAAGCCCTCCTGCCGCAGCAGGTTTGCATACTGCATGGCACGGCTGACCCCTTCCGGATCCATGGTGGCAATGTACAGATCGCAGTGATTGGGCTCCAGGAAGTCACAGCCCTGGCTCTCCATGGTCAGCAGCAGCCGCTCAATCCCCATTGCAAAGCCCAGGGCAGGCTGATGCTGTCCACCCAGCTCCTCGATGAGTCCGTCATATCTGCCGCCGCCGCATACTGTACCCTGGGCGCCGATGTCGGTGGTGACGAATTCAAATACGGTCTTTGTGTAGTAATCCAGACCACGGACGATCTTGGGATTGATGGAAAAATCAATGCCCATCGCCTTCAGATAGCCCTGGAGCTTTTCAAAGTGGGTCTTGCAGTCCTCACACAGGTAATCCAGGATCACCGGAGCGTCCTTTCCAAGCTCTCCGCAAATAGGGCTCTTGCAGTCCAGGATCCGCATGGGATTCTTCTCCAACCGGGACAGGCATGTGTCGCAAAGCTGATCCTTCCGGGCTTCAAAGTATGCCCGCAGCGCCTTGTGGTATTCCGCCCGGCAGGTGGGGCAGCCGATGGAATTGATGTACAGCTGGATTCCCTTCAGACCCAGCGTATCCAGAACTGCCTTTGCCAGGGAAATGACCTCCGCATCCGCAGCAGGCTCCGCGCTTCCTGCCATTTCCAGACCGAACTGGTGGAATTCCCGGAGTCTGCCTGCCTGGGGTCGTTCATGCCGGAAGCAGGACAGCAGATAAAACACCTTCTGGGGCAGCGCCTCATTCAGCAGCCCGTTTTGCAGCATCGCACGGATAGTGCCGGCAGTGCCCTCCGGTCTGAGTGTAAACTTCGTTTCCTTTGCCATGACGGTGTACATTTCCTTCTGCACCACGTCCGTGGTCTCCCCCACAGAGCGCTGAAACAGCTCCGTGTTTTCAAAGGTGGGGATGCGGATTTCCCGGAAGCCATAGGACTGCGCCACACTGCGGGCTACCTGCTCTACGGTGTACCATTTGTGGATGTTTGCCGGGGTAATATCCTCCGTGCCGTTGGGTCGTTTTAAATTCAAAGCCATAATTTTTCTGCGCCCTGCGCAGCTCCTTTCGGGAAATATTGGTGTTGTCCGGGCAGTGCCGCACAAAACAGCAATTGCCCCGCATGGGGGCAATTCAACGGCTGCATATGCCGCAGCAGTGCCTTACAGGGAGGGATTTCCGATTTCACGCCAATCCAGGTCGCCCCGTTCCAGTGCCAGGATCAAAGCCTCTGCGGTTGCAATATTGGTGGCAACCGGTACGTTGTGTACGTCGCACAGCCGCAACAGGTTCATATCATTGGGTTCGTTGGACTTGGGATTGATGGGATCCCGGAAAAACAGGAGTACATCAATCTCGTTGCAGGAAATACGGGCACAGATCTGCTGATCGCCGCCCTGGGAACCGCTCAGATATCGCTGAATGTGCAGACCGGTAGCCTCGCTGACCTGCTTGCCGGTAGTACCGGTGGCGCACAGGTTGTGACGGGACAGGATACCGCAGTATGCAATACAGAACTGGATCATCAGTTCCTTCTTGGAGTCGTGGGCAATCAATGCTATGTTCATAAGTCCGTTCCTTTCTACCGCTTTTTGCGATGATGCTGTCAGACACCGCTGCACAGTGGCAGCAGACTGTTACTTGATTTTCACGGTCAGCGGTGCGTTCTCGCCCTTGAGCCGCTTGGCAATGGCGTCAAATGCCGCCAGGCTGGGCGCAGTGGAGGGGATGGGCTGACCCTTGCCGGTGGCGATGACCAGCTCGTAATCCTCCGGGATCACGCCGATCAGCTGTACACCGATGGTGTCAATGATCTCGTCCAGGCTTTTTACCAGTTCCGAGCCGATGGCACGCTTGTTGACCTTGTTGATAATCAGGCGCTGGCGCTTATTGCCCCGGTTATAGAATTCATCGGACATCATCTGGGCATCCCGCACGCAGATGGGATCCGGCGTGGTCACAACCAGAATGGTATTGGCCTGTTCCACGATATCAAATACATGAGAGTTGATGCCGGCACCAGTGTCGATGATGATATAGTCAAAATATTTCCGGATCTGCTTGCAGATATCCACGATCTGCTCCACCGTTGCGCTTGCAAAGGGGTCCTTCGGTGCGCAGAGAATATTCAAGTTGCTTGCCATAGGCACCTGGGTTACAGCATCCAGGGGCTTTACCCGGTTGTGAAGCACATCCCCCAGGTCGTACTTGATCTTGCCCTGCATGCCGAAAATGATATCAATACAGCGCAGACCGAAATCCAGTTCAATGATCAGAGTTCTGCTGCCCTGCTTTGCAAGGGTGTACCCCAATCCGGAACAGATGGAGGATTTGCCCGTGCCGCCTTTGCCGGACGTAACTGCAATTACTTTTGACATAGTATCAGATTCCTTTCCCCTATTTGCCGGCACAGTAACCATGTCTGCCTGCGTGCAGACAGCCGGATTTGATCTTATTTTACACAGTATATCATACTATATTATACCATACTTATCGGGATTGTCAAAGCCCCTTTTCGGGAAAAATAAAAAATTGTATAGTTACATTGTTTCGACAGACCGTCTTTGTGCATTATGCACAACTTTTTATGCATATGGAATTATTCGCCTGTTAGATGTTCACCGATTTTGGTATCCGGATAGCAATCTGCATACAGCTCCAGCACCTTGCGCACCATGTACTTGGCGTAATTGCCCCCTTCGATCACCCCGGCAAATGCAATTTCCGGATCCTCCGCCGGGGCGAACCCGATCACAAAGGAGTCCGTACCCCGGGGGGACTGGGGGGTACCGGTCTTGATGGCGGTCTGGAATCCCAGGTGGGTCAGGGAATACTCCTTGGGCATGGTGCTCTGAGCGGCAAGAATCATGCCCTGCCGGATCAGAGGATACACCGAGTCATACTGCACATTGATCTTTTCTGCGATCACCGGCTCGGTCCTGGAAATCAGCTTGGTGCCTGCGTTGTTGTACACGCTGTCCACCAGGTGGGGACGATAGCGCACCCCTTCGTTGGCAATGGTGGATGCCGCCACCGCCATTTGCAGGGGTGTTACCTGCACCTCGGACTGACCGATGGCAGCCTGGAGCACATAACCTGCGTACCAGGGCATTTCCAGCTTTTCAAAGGTCTGGGGATTTGCCAGCCGTCCGGCAGCATCTCCGGACTCCAGTCCCAGGGACTGCCCCAAGCCGTAGTAAGTAGCATACTCGGAAATAGTGTCGATGCCCAGCCGCTGAGCAAGCTCATAGAAGAAGATGTTGCAGGACACCTGAATGGCACGGGTCACATTGATGGCAGAGTGGTAGCCGGTACAATGCACCGTACTGTCCAAGTACTTATAGTTTCTGGTACAGAAATAAGTGGAACCGGCGTTGATGATCCCCGTATTCAGCCCTGCCGTAGCGGTGATGGTCTTGAAGGTGGAACCGGGGCGGTACAGACCATCCGTTGCCCGGTTGACCAGAGGGGTGTTCTCCCCGTTCAGCACGGACTGATAGTCATTCATCAGATCCTCCAGGTTATAGGTGGGAGCGGTCGCCATACCCAGCACCGCATTGGACTTCACGTCCAGCACCACCAGCGCCCCGGCGGAAACCTCGTCATATGCCGGATCGTTCAGATCCCGCAGGTACTGCATCATATCCTCCAGTACCCCCTGAAGCCCCCGCTGGAATTCACTGTCCACCGTCAACTGCACCCGGTTGCCGCCTACAGCCTCCTGGGTGATCTGGGAGGAAGCCACTTTGCCGTTCACATAGGTGATCTCCTTGACCCCGTCCGTGCCCCGCAGTTCCTTCTCCAGTGCCAGTTCCAGTCCGCTTTTCCCCACCGTATCCGACAACAGATAGCTGTGCCCGTTTTCCTTCAGCTGCTCAAATTCCTCCTTGCTGTAGATGGGGCCCACAGTACCGATCTCATGGGGCAGGATATCCCCCTGCTTGACGGTGCGGATGGCTTCCTCGATCACGTCAAAGCCCGGCAACTGTAAGCGCCGTTCCTTGATGAGCGTCACAAGCTCCGCCGGGATATCCTCCGCAAAGGTGTAGTGATTGTTCACTGCAAAGCTCCGCAGCAGCATTTCGTACCGGATGCCTGCGATGATCCGCTGCTCCCGGGGAGAATAGGTGTCCGCAATGTCGTAGTCCCCGATCAGCTTATCCATGCAGTTCTGGGCAGTGGCATAGGTGTTTAGATTCAAGGTTGTGCGCAGCTTTGCCACCTGTTCCTCGGAATCGCTCAGAAAGGAAAATGGCTCTACCAAGGTAATGGGCATGGTGTCATTCCAGTCCAGCTCCCACTCCTTCAACAGATTGGCAACCTCCAGCAGAACAGCATTCCCTGCCCCATTGTCCGCCGGGAAGTATGCCTTTTCCACAATGATATTATAGCCAATCTTGTTGCCCACGATGGTATTGCCGTCACTGTCCACGATCTCCCCACGGGCAGCGCTGACCGGTTGGGCATACACAGCGGTGGACTGGGCTTTTTCCAGGTATGCGGTGCCGTTGACCACCTGGATCTTCATCAGCCGCAATCCCCCCAGGATCACGGATATCACCACCAGCAGCACAAGAATTGCCGCCCGCAGCCGATCCCCCAGCAGTGCCAAGGTTTCCTTCATAGATCCATACTCCTTTCCGCAGTGTGCTTATGCCTCGTTGGCATTGCCCGAAGGAGGCAGCAGCCTGCGTTTGATCAGCTTGAAAATCGGATACAAGGGCAGCACTGCTCCGGTGGTCAGAAAGATCACCGGCAGATGCCACCGGGCAAAGACGGTTTCCACAGCGTCGTAATTCCACATGTAATAGTAAAACAGGTAATCCAGCCCCCCCTGCATGGCTGCCAGCAACAGGGTCACAATCAGCACATTGATGATGTTGTGCCGCAGCAGATGCATAAACAGCAGGGCGGTACACACGCAGCCGCATACCAGAAACAGGGCGTTCAGTCCCAGCAGCTTGCCGCAGGAAATGTCGATCATCAGACCGGTGACCATGCCCACTCCCGCTGCGGTCAGCACCCCTTCGCTCATGGAGATACACACCGCCGCCGGGATCACATACAGGGGGTTCAGATGCCTGCCGGTACATTGCAGCACAAAGCACAGGGCAAGCAGCAGCACATACAGCGTCCAGCGCAGGGCGATGCAGAACCGCTCCTGTTTGGGGCTGCGCTTGGGGGCACTAATTGTCATAATTAGCCCCCTTGCCGTTAAAGTCCAGGATCACCACCACGCTGGTGATCCGCTCCAGGTTCACTGCCGGCTGGATCACCGCATAGGCAGACAAGCCGCTTTCCTCCATGCCGGTTTCCGCCACATTGCCAATGACGCAGCCCCGTGGGAATAAGCCGGAGCTGCCAGCGGTAATGACCAGATCTCCCTGCTGCATGGTCATGGTTTTGTCCATGTAGATCATTTTGGTTTTCCCGTCTGCCGCATAGCGGAGATTTCCTTCCACGATGCCCATATCCTTTGTCCGGTTGCATACCGCACCAATGGACAGATCCGGGGACAAAATGGTACGCACAGTAGCGTAAGTATCCGCCACCTCTGTGATAACGCCCACCAGACCTTCACCGGTCATCACCGGATCATTGACGGAGATTCCGTCCTCCCTGCCCCGGTCAATGACGAAAGCACCGTAGGGATCGTTGGTCACATAGGAGATCAGGTGACAGGGTGCGGAATGCACAAAGTCCGGATGCTCCTCCTTGATACCCAGGAACTTCCGCAGCTCCGCCAGCTCCTCCTTGGTATTCTCATAATCCACCAGCTGACTGTTCAGCGAGCCAATCTGCGCCCGCAGCTCCTGGTTTTCGTTGTAGTATTCCTGGGCGTTAAGGATGGTGTCCACCCCCTGCTCAATCCGGTCAGAAACGGCGGTAAACGCCTGCCGTACCGGGTTGAATACAACGCCGAACCCCTGGGACAGCCAGGTGGTGCTGCCGCCCCGGGTCACCGCATACAGGACAACTCCCAGCAGCAGCGCCAGCACGCCCAGGATAATCTTGAATTTAAAACTGCGAAAAAATCCGCTCATGCCCTGACTCCTTCCGGTTGTCTATGGAAACCCGAAAAGGGCGAGATGCTTCTCGCCCCATGTGTTTAGTAATACCGCACTTCTTCCGTCAGCAGATCCCGGTATTTCTCCAGATTTTCCAGGATCCTGCCGGTGCCCTCTGCCACGCAATCCAGGGGATACTCCGCCACATACACAGGCATGCCGGTTTCCCGGTTGATGAGCTTATCCAGCCCCCGGAGCAGTGCGCCGCCGCCCGCAAGGGTAATGCCCTGGTCGATGATATCTGCTGAAAGCTCCGGCGGAGTCTTTTCCAGGGTGATCTTAATGGCCTCGATGACCCGGGACAAGGGTTCCGCCAAAGCGTCCCGCACCTCCGCCGAGGTAATGGTAATATTCTCCGGCAGGCCGTTCAGCAGATTCCGCCCCTTGATCTCCATGCTGGACTCCTGCTCGCTTGGAAACGCCGAACCGATCTCCAGCTTGATGTTTTCCGCCGTCCGCTCCCCGATCAGCAGATTGTACTTGCGGCGGATGTAATTGACAATGGCGTTGTCAAATTCATCCCCTGCCATCCGCACGGAACGGGAGGTTACAATACCCCCCAGAGAAATCACTGCCACCTCACTGGTGCCGCCGCCGATGTCCACGATCATGCTGCCGGTGGCATCCAGGGTAGGCAGACCTGCACCGATGGCTGCTGCCATTGGCTCCTCAATGATATTCACCCGCTTGGCGCCAGCTTTTTCCGCCGCCTCCTTGACCGCACGGCGTTCCACCGCCGTAACCCCGGAGGGAATGCAGATAATCACCCGTGCCTTGGTGAAGATGGTACCCTGCAACGCCTTGCGGATAAACTCCTGCAGCATGGTGGTGGTAATGTCAAAATCCGCAATGACACCGTCCTTCAGAGGGCGCACTGCCACAATGGAGCCGGGAGTCCTGCCGATGACTTCCTTCGCCTCCTTGCCCACATAACGAGCCTGATCCGTGCGGGTATTGACTGCCACTACGGAGGGCTCGCGAATGATAATGCCCTTTCCCCGCAAATACACAAGGGTATTTGCTGTCCCCAGGTCGATCCCAATGTCCCTTGTAAACATCTGTTTTCTCCTTCATCCGGTTCTTTTGCTCTCTCTGTGTGCGGTACGAACCGCCTAACTCTCATTATTATACCACCATTCCGGTGGATACACAATCCTTTTTCCGACAAAAAACCGCAGCGCTGCTGTCTCAGGTCTGAATGGCGTTTGCGATCTTGGGGGATACGAACAGCGCCACTGCCAGCAGAATGATCTGCGCCACATTGAGCTGGAAATGAATCCCGAAGGTCAGGTCAAATACGCTCAGGTTCAGGGTGGTAGCATCCAGACCGATGGCTTTGGAATAGGCAAGCCAACTGACCCCGTATACCCCCTCGCACAGATTCCCCAGCAATCCTCCAAGCACGGCTGCGGTTACGATCATAAATAACAATACCAGTTTATTTTTCATTCCGTCCTCCTATGCTCCAGTAGAGCCGAATCCGCCGGCACCCCGTGCGGAATCCGGCAGCTGCTGTACTTCTTCTGTCCGGGGCAGCAGCACCGGCGTTACCACAAGCTGAGCGATCCGCATACCCGGTGTGACCCGGAAGGGCTCCCTCCCCCGATTCACCAGTGGCACCAGCACCTCACCCCGGTAGTCGCTGTCGATGACGCCCACCCCGTTGGCCATGGATACGCCGTGCTTGGTGGCAAGCCCGGAGCGGGCATATACCAACAGCACCACATCCTGCCGGTCGGGACACAGGGCGATGCCCGTAGACACCGGCACGCAGTCACCCGGCTCAATCACCAGATCCTCCGTCAAACAGGCGGAAAGATCGTACCCGGCACTGCCCGGGGTCTGCTGCTCCGGCAGGATCGCCTCCGGCCGCAGGCGCATGATCTGTAATTTCATAAATACTCCTTACTGCACCCCCCGGTAGGCAAGCCCCCGGGTATATCGCTCCGGCAGGACGGCATGCCCTGTCCGGTACTGTTCTATGATCCGGGCTGTCTGCTCCGGCGACTCCGTGGTAAACAGCAGCACGCCGAACCCCATCCGGTTCCATTCCTCCAGCCGGTCCGCCAGGTAAACAGGCTCCGCATTCAGCAGCTCCGCATAACCCCCAGTGCAATACACCGGAAAGCTTCTCCCCGTCCGATCAGTGAGAGCATGTCTGCACTGTTTACAGCCCACCTCATTACGGATGGGGCAGTTTCGCATCAGCATCAAGGGCAATCTGCCGTAAAGCACCGCCCCGGATGGTACCGGACTGTGCAACTGCTGCATGGCGCCCCGTTTCAGCTCCACAGACAGGATCAGATCCGAAAGCCCAAGTTGACTGTAAGCATCTGCGGCGGCACTATTGGCGACATGCAGCCCGAAATCCCCGTGAAGCACAAAGCCCAACTGTCTGCCTAAGGCGATATGCGCCAGATTGCTGCACACAAGATGTCGGTAGCCCTTGCTGTACATTTCCTCCAGCCGGGACATCAGTCCTGCTTCATCCTCTATGAACCGGGGCGGCATCAGCATCCGTTTTTCCATTGGTACCGGGCTGTCCGGCTGCCACTGCTCCAGGGGCAGGCCCGCCAGTGCATACTGCTCCGACGGGATCCGGCTGAACTGTGCCGCCTCTCTTGCGTGAATGTGCAGCCCCCACGCCTCCGTCCGTGCAGGATGGATGGGCATAGGCTCCGACCAGGCAAGGGTATGTACCGGGGTGTTGTCCCGGATCCGTGCAGCATCCAACTGCTGCACCCCAGCCCGGCGCATGGCGTTCAGACTGCCAGCAGACAACATCAGCCCCTGTTCCCCGGTCAACTCTGTATGCGCCAGGGTGTAAATAGTATCCCCGAGCTTGGAAAGCTGCCGTTCCAGACGCTGTACGTCCAGCGCAGCAGTCCGGGCAGGCTCCGGGACATCCCCTTCCACACAGGCAATATGCCCCGCATCGTCCGCCAGGGTCAACCGGGCAGACTGTCCTGCCGCCAGTTCCAGCTTTGCATGCAGAGCGGCACGCTTGCCGGGCTTTGCATACAGGCTTTGCAGCTTTGGCAGCACCTGTTTTGCCGCCGTCACATCCTCCCGGCTGCGGATGCCGAACATCTTCTGCCGCTTTCCGGTCAGGTATCCATCTGTAAAGCCGCTCCGGGAAAACACCGCCCGCAGCTGCTCCAGATCCACCGGTTGACCCTGGAGCGCCTGCCGGTAGGCGGTGACTGCCGCCGCTACATACTCCGGCCGCTTCATCCGCCCCTCGATCTTAAGGGAAGCAACCCCCATCTGCACCAGTGCCGGGATCTGCTGCACACTGCAAAGATCCTTCAGGGACAGGGCGCACGTCTCCGGGTCGCCGCAGCTTGTAAAGGGCAGCCGGCACGCCTGGGCGCATCTGCCCCGGTTGGCACTTCTGGAGCCAACCATAGCGGACAGGTAGCATTGACCGGACACGGACATGCACAGCGCACCGTGGCAGAATACCTCGATCTCCATGCCGGTGCCACAAAGGGTCCCCAGTTCCTTGCAGGACAGCTCCCGTGCCGCCACCACCCGGCGGATCCCCAGCCGAGCAGCCTCCAAAGCTCCCTGCACTGTGTGGATGGTCATCTGGGTGGAAGCATGGATGGGCATGGTGGGGCAGATCTGCCGCACCCGGGCAATGGCGCCCAGATCCTGCATGATAAAAGCGTCCACCCCTGCCTCCGCTGCCTGCCGGATCAAAGCATCCAGCAGGACAAACTGATTGTCGAATACCAGGGTATTCACCGCCAGATACAGCTTTGCGCCGTACAGGTGGCACAATCTGCATGCTTCTTGCAAAGCGGCTGCGTCAAAGTTTTCCGCACTTTGCCGGGCGGAAAAATCCCACGCCCCGACATATACTGCGTCTGCGCCGCACCGAAGGGCAGCCAGTAATGCATCCGGACCGCCGGCAGGCGCCAGCAGCTCCGGCAGCCGATCAGCCATCCAGGCTGTCCTTCAGGGACTTGAGCTTGACGATGTTCTCCAACTGGGCGATCTTCGCCTTCAGAGATTCGTTTTCACGCAGCGCCACATCCCGCTCGATCCGTGCCTTTCCGGCTTCATCCACATATTCCTTGACCTGCGCCCGAATGGTTTCTACGTTGGCGGTGGATTTGCTCAGCTCATCCAGGGTAGAAAGCGCAACCATCACTGCCGCATGGTGGGCAGAGACCCGGGTGTTGGTCTCCGTAATGCTCAAAATTTTCTTTTCCAGCGTTTTGGCAAGGCTATATACATAGCTGGGTGCTTCTTCCGTCTGCACCACATATTCCTTTCCGCAGATTACGACCTTTACACGATTTAGCATAGCTCTTTTTCCTTTCGCACGGGAACCCCATTCCCGGAAATCATAGGGAATACCGTACAAAGTCCTCAGCCAGGCTTTCCACGGCGTTGCCTACACATATATATTTATTATACAACATTCCTGTAGGTTTGGAAAGTGCTTTTTATGTTTTTTATCAGATTTTTTTATCCTGCTCCGGCGGTACATAATACACAGTCCCGCCCGAGCGCCGGTCATACTTCTGCTCCAGCCGAACCGACAGGACTTCTCCCACCACGCCGGGACTGTGGAACACGCATTCTGCGTAAAACTGCTCTGCGGCATGCCGCCGGGCAAAGGATCTTGCCAGTGCCGGATCCCCCACTGCAGCCCGGCGTGTGTACAGATACCGTTGCTCTCCACGGTAAGTCAGCCGCACAATATACCGCTGCACCAGCTTCCCCATACGTCCTCCTCAGGCAGCTACGCTGAAAAAACGCCGCCGCATATACATACGGCAGCGTTCACACAGGCATGGCACATCTTCTGCATGCTTCTTAAGGCAACACCGCACAAAGCCCGCCTGTCGGCTTTGCGCAGCATCTGCTGACGAATTTTCCGTCATATCACACAGAAACTCCTTGCAATACGCCAGTATTCCTGCGTCGTTTCTATGCAATCTGACGAAAAATCTGTTGGCACATCTACCACACATTCTTTGTGCGGTGTTGCCTTAACTCAGCTTCTTTTTCTCCTCATCAAGCTGTCTCATCAGCTCTTCAAAATCCATGGGCGCAGAGGATCGTGCCGGCCGCCGGGGCGCCGTTCTGGATGCCGTGGGGGCAGCTGTTTTTACCGGAGATTTTTCTGCCGCCTTGGGTGCTTCCTGCTTCGCCCGCTCCTGGGCTGCATGCTGCTTCGCCTTGGAAGCGGCGATCCGCTGTTCCTCCTCTGCCTGGATCCGCTCACGCTCCTCCGCCCGCTGGCGCATTGCCCGCTTGATGGCTGCTACCCGTGCGTCCATGTCATTGCCGTCGCCGTCCGTCTCATTCTCCTGGGCATAATCCTGTTCGCCCTTTTTGCGGGAATCCTCCCGGGCAAGCAGGCGTTCCGCTTCCTCGATCTTTGCCCGCCGCTGTCTGGACGCCTCTGCATCCGCCGGCTTCTGTCTGGATTCGGACTTGTGCTTTTTCTTCTTGGAAGCATCCGCCCCCTTCTGGTGGAAATGCTCCGCAAGGCTCGCCTTCCGCTCTGCGAAATCCTCATCCGCATGCTTTGCACTGTCCGCATTGAACAAAGGAGACTGGGGCTTCTTTCTGGTCTTGACAGTCCGGTCATGCTCCTCCTCTTCCTCTTCGTCCTCTGCGTTTGCTGCAATGAACCGGGAAATCACATAAATCAAAAGAATTACACAGGGCAGTGCAATCAGCAGAATGATGCCCCAGGTACCTGTCATCACCAGCAGCGCACTGCCAATGGCGATATTTTCAAAGCGGCACAAGCCGATGATGGAATTTTTCTCGATCTCGGCGGTTTCTGTGCCGCTGGCATTGTTCAGGTAGTAAATGATCTTTGCGTCCGAGCCTTCCGTATCCGCAGAGATCAGACTGATCCGGCCAATGGTCTTGTCCCCGGCACTGTTGGTGTAAAGCACCACATTTTCCTTGGCGTAGTCATGCTGTGCCTGGACGAACACTGCCGCATTCTGGGTCACCAGAGGCTGCATATCCGCCGTCCGGTTCAGATAGATCTGATACCCCGCCACTGTAGGGGAGGCATTCCGCCCACCGAACATCAGATTGGAAGTCAGACCTGCTGCGATGCAAAGCACGCAGATAATAATCATAAAAACAGCCAGGCTGGAGACCAGCTTTTTTCTCTTGTGCGCCATAAGACCCTCCGATTGTTGTATTCTTTTATTCTACCGGCAAACGCCGCAAACATTACACAATTCATATTATATCACATGCGCCGGGGAATTTCAATTCCCCACACAAATTTTTTGAAATTTTCATTTTTTCAGCGTTCCCTCTTGACAATTCCGGATTTTGTGGTAAAATAATAGTGTTCATTTTATGCTAGTGTAGCACAGCTGGTAGTGCAGCGCATTCGTAATGCGCAGGTCGCAGGTTCGAATCCCGTCACTAGCTCCAGGAAAGCACGATGGTTCTGATGCAATTGTATCCGGACAGTCGTGCTTCTTTTTTATGGGCAAGGGGTATTTTATGAGCCGCCAAAACTGGCAAAAACATTGATAATGGTGAACTGTATGGGAAATTATAGAATTCTAATTGCTTTCATTGTCTGTGCTATAACATTTGCTTCAATAATATCTTCATCTTCTCGGATGATCGTGGAAGCCAATAGTGAAGGGTTGGTAACAGAAAAATATGATTCTAAGCAGAGCAGATTTGATTTTGAATTTTCGACAAATGAAGCAGCAGGAACTATAAAATCATTTGACGTTTCCGATAATGGTAAAATAGCAACTTGTATTAATCCGTCTAATATTAATGTTTACGATGAATACGGCAACTTTGATTTTGCGGTTTATACGAATCTTACACGAACCAAGGTAATTTTGCAATGGGATAAAAATACATTACTTATATATCTGAACTTATCAAGTGATTGTGGTTCAAAATATGACCTTGTTATGATAAACGGATATGAGGATTACCAACTTTATAGCTGTCCAGTTACTGATAATACAGAGAAATTCTGGGGCGAACTTGAAATGCATGAAGACGAACTGATAACAGATAAAGGACGATACTATCTGCAATACGGGAACCTTAGGTATAAAGATAATGAAAGTAATGAAGATTATGCAGTAACAGAAAACACCTCTTTTAGGCCATGGATGTTATTGAGTATTCCAATTTTAACAGTAATTATTTGGTTTGGTTTTCTTAGAAAACGAGTAAAACGGTGGGAAGAGAAACAACACAATTAAATGATTCACACACTGGGTGAATATTAGGGAGTGTTGACACTAAGATAATATGCAGATTTTCGAGTATAAATTTTACGTAGACAAGGCAAAAAGTCGCAGGCAGGCTGTCGCCTGTCAAGACTTTTTAACGCAGAATGCGTGAAATTTTGCCGAAAAGATGCGTTGTTAGGCTTAGTGTCAACAGGACCTAATTTGATATGTTGATGAAATCATTCCAGAAACAGATTTGGATAAAATAGCAGCATTGGCATGTCTCTATATATGCAAAGGGACGGCAAAAACCGTCCCTTTTGATTAAACCCAATCTGCAATATACGATCAATCCATCTGCCGCTCTGTGAGTCGTGTCATGCTCTTTGCCGCAATCAACATGGTAGAGCCATTGTGCAGCAGTGCAGAAATCCCCGGCGGCAGTACGCCCGCCACTCCAAGCAGGATCAGCGCCGCATTGAATCCGGCAATGAACCGATAGTTGGAGGAGATCCGGTGCATCAGCTTTTCGCTGATCTCCCGAACAGTGACCAGCACCGTAATATCATCCCGACACAGGGTAACGTCCGCCACCTCCCGGGCAATATCCGAGCCGTCGCTCATGGCTACGGATACATCCGCCGCCGCAAGGGCAGGGGTATCGTTCACCCCGTCCCCGGTCATGATGACCCGGAAGCCCTCCTGTTGCAGCTTTTTCACAAACTCGCTCTTATGCTCCGGCAGCACCTGCGCTACATATTCATCAATGCCCAGCTCCCGGCTGACCCGAGCCGCTGCGGATTCCGCATCTCCGGTCAGCATGCAGATCCGGTGGATACCCCTGCTGCGCAGTGCCCGGATCACATCCTTTGCCTCCCGGCGAACCGGATCATCGATCACCAGCATACCTGCCAATTGACCGCCGATCGCCAGAAAGATCGCTGAGCCGCCTGCTTCCTTTTCCTGCATCAGTGCGGTCTGCTCCGGCGTCCGGGGGATGCCCTCGTCCTCAAACACAAAATGCTCCGAGCCGATGATGGCACGATTGCCGCCGTAATGGGTCACAATGCCGTGTGCCACCAGATATTCCACTTCGGCGTGGCACTCCTCGTGCAGCAGTCCCTCTGCCGCAGCCTTCTTGACCACTGCCACAGCCATGCTGTGTGGGAAATGCTCCTCCAGACATGCAGCCGTGGTCAGTACCTCATCCCGTTCAAAGCCGTTGAAGCAGATCACATCGGAAACTTCCGGGCTGGCATTGGTCAGAGTACCGGTTTTGTCAAATACAATGGCATCCGCCTCTGCAAACGCCTCCAGATACTTGCCGCCTTTGATGGTAGCACCGTACTCCGCAGCCTCCCGCATTGCAGAGATCACGGAAATGGGGGTGGACAGCTTGATGGCGCAGGAGAAATCCACCATCAGCACCGACAGTGCCTTGGTCAGATTGCCGCTGAGCAGCCAGACCAGTCCGAATCCCAGGAAGCTGTAGGGTACAATGGCATCCGCCAGATGCTCTGCCTTGCTTTGAACCCCTGCCTTCAGATTTTCGGATTCATCGATCAGACTGATGATCTGATTGAGCCGGGAATCCGCCGCAAGGCTTCTGACCTCTACCACAAGGGTTCCTGCTTCCACCGTAGTACCGGCAAACACGCTGTCCCCGGGCTTTTTATGTACCGCTTCGGATTCGCCGGTCATGGTGGCCTGGTTCACCATACCCTCCTCATCGCAGACTGTTCCGTCAAAGGGGATTACGCTGCCCGTCCGGACAATGACCTGATCTCCCACCTGCACCCGGTCAAAGGGCACTTTGACGCTGTCCGCTCCGCAGCGGAGCCATACACTGTCCACATTCAGCGACAGCTGCTCGGACAATGCAAGCCGGGTACGCTTTTTGGTGTACGCCTCCAGCCGGTCGGATACCGCCAGCAGGAACATGACAGAGGAGGCAGTCTTGAAGTGTCCCTGGGCAATGGACGCACCGATGGATACGCCATCCAGCACGGAAATATCCATTTCAAACCGTAACAATGTGTCCAGCGCCCGGAGGATGTACTTGACCGCCCGGTAAATGGTCATCAGATTCCGAATGGGGGACGGAATCAGCTTTCGCAGCAACCGCCCTGCCAGCATCTGCTCCAGATCCCGGCGGAATTCATCGTCCGCCTGTTCTGCCGCAGTAAGCCCCACCTCCGGGATCTGAGAACGCTGCAAGCCCCCAACCCAGGCAAGAATCTCCTGCCGGGCGCCGGGGGTATAGGTTACAAGGATGCTGCCGGTGCGGAAATTCACCTGGGCAGTGCGTACACCTTGCAGCTCCAGCAGCTGCTCCGTCAAACCGTTGGCTTTTTCCCGGGTCAGAACATAGTCCCCGCAGCGCAGACGCAGACGATTGTGGTTATCATACGCAATGGTGTACCGCATGGTTTATGCTTCTTTCCCGCAGTTCTCCGCACAGGCTGCTTCTGCCTTTTCGTCAAACCGGATATCCTCAGCATCCTCCTTGATCCTGGTCAAAGACGCTGCTGCATCCTCCCGGAGCTTCATGCCGCCGGCAACTGCCTTCACGCAGCCGTCATGGAAAACCCGGCTCTTCAGGAACTTTACGCCTGCTGTTGCCGCCAGTACGCCGATTGCAAAATAACGGGTCTTTTCATCCTTCAGAAAGTTTTTCATGATTTTCATCCTCTTTTCTACATAGTTCGCCAAAATAGCGATAAAAATGACAGAAGAGATTAGCGACTGCTAACCTGTTTCCGCTTCCATTGTAGCACAACACATACGGTTTGTCAAGATGGAACGATGCTCGGCAATGTCCTGCAAGCTATGCGCAAGTATCGCCTCAACTCAAATCATTTTCCTCCGCCTCCAACCGGGCGATATAGGCATTGTACTTTTGAATCTTTCTTTCATTGATTACGAGATCCATCAGAAAGGAAATAACCAGCATCATCATAAAATCAATTGCAAACTGCCGCACGCACATACCCTGCCCGGTGATATCTCCGAACAGGTCCATCAAAGACCAGGTCAGAGCCAGAGCCGCCCCATTCAGTGTATACAAGCCAAGGCGCTTCCCTCTTGCCTTCGGAGACGGATCCACCACCTTCCCGAACACCGTAGGCAGTTTATGCACTTTATGCTGGCGATTCACCTTCCAGATGGCAAGTCCCATCAGAAACAGCAACACCAACTCCGGCAAGGCAAGTCCGCCGTGAACTCCCACGTAAATAATCCGTACCATTACATAAAGAATTGCGATCATGCCGCAGGCTGCAAGTCCCTGGGTATTGACTGCATCCATGCGCTCATCCGTCTCATAAGCGCCCCGCAGTTTTTTTGCAAGGTTTTTCCGAAATGCTTCATCTTGTTTCATCTTCTTGGCTCCTCTCCTCTTTGGGAATCCAGAAAAGTGTGTCCAGAGTACAATCCAGCGCATCGCAAATTGCCATACAAAGCTTCAGGGTTGGATTGTAATTCCCCTGTTCGATCATGCCGATGGTTTGTCTGGTTACACCCACCCGCTTTGCAAGCTCCTCCTGATTCATATCGTGGGCAATACGGGCAATCTTCATGCGTTTGTTTTTCATCCGGAATATACCTCCTCCTTCCTGGACTACATGCCAGTGCATATGAACCGGATCCCCTATTTCATTTTCATTATACACTATGCATTGCAAAATGTCAGGTATATATTGCATAATGAAAGATAAATTTTTCATGCAACAGCATACTTGCGACCTATACTCCTTCGCCCGCAAAAAGCGCCTCCGGATGCTCCGAAGGCGCTTTCCTCTATTTCTCCCCCTGCAGCAGTCCTGCCAGCTGGGTCAGCAGATCCGAGCCGCCGCTGAGGCTGATACTGCCCACATTGCTGCAGATCCGCTCGATGCTCTCCAGCTCCTTGAGCTTATACAGGGTGCGGTTCTCGTCCATGAGCTTGGCTGTATTCAGCAGGGAACGGGTGGAGGCGACCTCCTCCCGGCGGGTAATGACGCTGGCCTGGGCACGCTTCTGCGCCACCAGCACCGTGTTCATGATGTCCCGGATCTCCCCGGGCAGGATGATGTCCTTCACGCCTCCGTCGGTGATCTCCACAAACAGCTTCTCCGCCTTTTCCCGGAGCCGCCCGGTCACATAGTCGGACAGTTCCTCCTTGCTTTCCAGGATCTCGTCCAGCGGGTGCATGCCTACATAATCCCGGAGCGCCAGCTGGGCTGCCACATGCAGCTGCTCCTTGAAATCGTTGATCTCCAAAGCGATTCGCACATAGTCTGTGATCCGGTAGCTATACACATAGCTGATCCGCAGACTCACCTTGTCCTGGGTCAGCAGCTCCTGACCGGTGACAGTCATGGAGGTCAGCCGGGTGTCCACGAAATCCGCCTGCACCTGCACACTGCACCGCCAGTAGTAATAGGTGCCCGGCTCCAGCACGCCCACCAGCTTCCGGTCAAAGTACAGCCGTGCCCGGTCGTAGGGGGATACCTCCACCTTCACATAATATACGGAAGGCAGCCGGGAAAAGATATACCGGGGCACATCCGGTGCCACCTCCGGGGTAGCAATGCTCACCAGCTGGAAGGTATGGCTGTGCTGGATGCTCCAGAAGGCATGCTGCCCCTTGGGCAGGGCTTCCGCAAAGATCCCGTCCACAAAATGCAGCGCCAGCTGCTGGTCTGCTACCTGGACGGAAGCAGTCTGCTTGGCAATCTCCGGGCATGCCAACAGGGTCTCCAGGGTGCAGCAGCCGGAGGTCAGAGGCTGGTCCAGCTCCAGCACCTCCACCCGGGTATCCCCGAACAGGCGATATTTTCCCGGTTCCAGCAGCCGCATGAATCTGCCGTGCTTGATGAGCAAGCCTCTCTGATTGTCCTGAATGATCATGGTTTTCATATGTATTCCTCCTATGGAACAGCGGCAGTGCCGCCGGATGGTCGTGGTATGATCCGAACATGTTCGGCGTGCGGCCGACAGCTTCAGTATGGCTTTGCCCGGGCGGCAGGATCTGCGGCACGGGGTGGGCGCATACGGTATCCGCCGCCGGGCAGGGCAGCCGGCATGGTACCTGTCTGCTCCCGCCAGAGGCGCAGGGGTACATGGATCATACGCTTTTTTCTTGTGCTGCACACCGCCGGTGGGCGGCATGCGGCTGGTTCCGTATGAACGGTACGAAATGTGTGCTAGAGTGCATGCTCTATACATTCATCTCATCGGCTCCGGCATACACTGTGGGCATTGCCCCGTGCACCGCCCTGCTTTTGGAGGAAGCAGCGGCTCTGGACTTCCGATGTATGTATCATACCACAGGGTGCAATGAAAAACACGGAAAAAAAGCTGCGAACATTCCGGAACCGCATTTTCAAAAGATTTCCTTGACTTATTTCTCCATTGGTGCTATACTACTATGTAGTTTTAATCAGAATTGAGGAGTTATATGGAATCCAAACGCAATTATCAGCTGGATGTGCTGAAATTCTTTTTTACCCTGTGTATTTTCCTGTACCACGCCAGACTGCTGGCGCCTGCCGGCGGTCTTGCCCGGCAGATCTCCGACAAGTGGGGCTGGTTCGGGGTGCATTTCTTCTTCATCGTCTCCGGCATGCTGATGGCGAACAGCTTCATGCGCCACCGGACGGAGCAGACCCAGGAGCCAGGAAAAGCCGCCGTCCGCTTTGTGGTACACAAATTCCGCAGCATCGCCGGGATCTACTTCATTTCCTTTTCCTTCAACTTTGTAATCCGGTTTTGCATTGAGCTGCACGCCCACCAGGATGTATCCGCCCTGACCACGCTGTGGAAGCTGATCCTGGGCAGCGTACCGGAGCTGTTTCTGGTACAGATGTCCGGGGTGCGGCAGATCGGTGTCAACAGCGTGACCTGGTACATCTCCGCCATGCTGCTGGTGATGCTGCCTCTGTATTACTTTCTCTGCAAAAAACCGGACTTTTTCCTGCATGTATTCAGCCCTACGGCAGCGCTGATGCTGTACGGCTTTTTCACCCAGATGGACAATGGCTACTTCGATCAGAACGACTGTATCGGCCCCTTCAGCGGCGGCGTGCTTCGTGCCCTCTGCGGCATTTGCGCCGGGGCTGCCACCTGGGCATTGGCACAGTGGATCCGGGAGCATCTCTCTGACCAGCAGTACAGCACCAAGCTGACTCTCATCGAGGTGCTGTTCAGCGTCTATCTGCTCCTGGTGTGGATCTTCCCCAGCTTCAGTGCGCAGCTCATGTACGGTGCCCTGCTCCCCATCCCCCTGCTGGTGGCAGTGGTGTTCAGCGGCAAGAGCCGGATCTCCGCCCTATTCCAGATGCCCTGGCTCCGGCACATCAACCGGCTGTCCATGCTGATTTACTTCAATCACTACGCTGCCCGACAGTTGATCATGAGATTTGACCTGTGGCTGAATCGCCCCTATTTGCAGCGCTATCTGCTGATGGCAATGCTCACTGCCGGGTTCTGCCTGCTGTGTGCCACCCTGGAATGGCTCATCCACCGATGCTTCTCCCAGAAAGCATCCAAACCCGTATAACGCAAAAACAGCACCATGTACGAATACATGGTGCTGTTTTGTTTTTCAGAAAACGCTCAAAGAGCATCCACCAGATGCGCCAGATACCGGGCAATCAGGGTAATGTCACTGGAATCCACAATGCTGTCCCCGTTCACATCCGCACAGCGCAGCTGTTCCTCTGCCATGGCGGGAGTCAGCTCCGTATCCTCTGCCACATAGCGGCAAAGCCGTACTACATCCGCAATGGTGACTTCTCCATCACTGTTCACATCTCCCCGCAGGATGGAAGGCGTGTCGCTGACACTGTATACCACCTCCACTTTGGTGTACTTGACAGTGATGGTATCCTCCTTCTCTTCTTCCTTTGCAGCGGAGGCATCCCACCACTTTTGCAGTTCTACCTTACCGTCGGCAATCACCGCCTCCACCGTTTCCTTGTCGGCATTCTCCAGTGTACCGTCAAATTCCACCTTTACCTTGCTGCCGGTACCCAGACTCAGCTGATAACCCTTGGAGGTCCAGAACTCGTTGCCTGCGGCATCCTTTGCGTTGATGCACACTGCACAGCCTGCATACGCCCAGGAGGAGCCTGCGCTGGAGGTCACATCCGCAGTCATACGGATCTCCTTGAGATGCTCCGGATCCGTAATGGGGATCTCCACATAGCCGTTTGCGTTCAGCATGCTCTCCGGATCCTCAAAACACTCCACCCGTTCGGTCACCTTGCTGGGATCATAAATCTCCAGACCGTCAAAGGCGGAGGCGTCATCCGAGATCACGATCATGGCTGCGGAGTATGCAGGCAGTGTTACCTGAACCGTATTATCCGACACATCCGTTACAATATCCAGCAGCCGGATGTCGGCGCTGTCTCCGGATACTGCATACACAGCCGCTGCTTTATACTGCTTGTCGGAATTATTCAGAGCAATGGAGGCAGTCTCCTGTCTGGACATGTCCTTATTGGTGAGCATGGCGGTCACAACGCTCTGATCCGTACCGTTGACAGCCGCATAGGCGCTTGCAAGGGAAACATCCGCTGTCTTTGTGGGCATCAGCGTATCCCCGAATTTGCCGCCCTTGCCGTCATAATTGGTGTAAAGATTGATGCCGGAGAACATGTATTCATTGCCGCCCCAGAGAGACGCAAAGTATACGTTGGCATCCGCATAGCAGCCCAGGGCTTCTGCCTGGGCGATGGTGGCGCTCACATCCTCGCCCCCGTAGTTGTACTCGGAAATGGCAAGCTTGGTACCCGGGTAGTAAGTGTCAATGGACTTCTGCACCGTAGGCAGAATGGGTACATTCGCCTGGCACCACTTGCCGATCCAGCTGTTTTCCGCAAAGCCAGCCTCGTACAGAGTCCGGACGGACTGGACACGATCCTCCGCCCCGACTCTTGCGGATTCGGAATAGTAGTGAATATCCAGCACATCCAGCAGACGGGTACCAGCTGCATCGGATGCCTGTTTCATCTGATCCAGGTAGCAGTCCAGATACCAGTGATAGCCCTTCTCTGCCTGGAGGGTTCCCCATTCGGTAGAGCTGTCGTCATCCGCCAGGTGATCGTAGGCGGTGTAGCCATACAGGGCAGGGCCGAAGATCTCCGCATCGGGATCCAGTGCCTTCACTGCCTTTGCCAGTTCCACGGATTTTTCGTGCAGCTCCGCAATGGTCACCGGATTCGGATGCAGCCGGCTGTGAGTGGTATGCCACAAAGCAGGCTCATTGTCCAGGCTGTAGCCCTGGATGCCGGAAGCGCTTTGAGAATTTCCCAGCTTTTCGATGATGTAATGCACATACTCATCCATATATACGTTTCCGTCCGTCAGATCCGGCGTATCCGCAAAGGCACTGCCCTTGGTCAGCACAACCTGGTTCCACCGGTCGGAGGGAGCAGTCTCCGTTTCGGATACGGAACCGTTCTTGTCCGCTGCCACATAGCCTGCCAGCTGCAAAGTCGCCAGCTTATAGCCAATGCCGTTGGCCGTCGCCTCCCTGGACAGGGTCTGCACACAATCCGCCGGATCACTGGAATCGGACAGATAATTGTCCGAACAGTGCTGCCAGTCTGCCCCGGCATTGGATGCGTTGGTCTCCCAGTTGTAGCCGGTAAACCGGTTGCCACCCTGCCGGATGGCGTTAACCGTGAATTTGTTGTAGTTATCCTGGTTTCCGCTTTGGTTGATGCCGTAGATATAGGGGCTGATCGCCTTGCCTTCGCCGCCAAGGTCAATTGCCACCTGCATCTGATAGCTGGTGTCTGCGCCGCCGGCACCCGGCAGAGCCGCAGACAGGGCAGCAATGGTAAACAGCAGGGCTGCCCCAAAGGATTTGTACCTATTCATGATAAATCCCCCTTAAAGTCAGCATGTGCGTACAGGTTGCCCCTGTACAATCCATCTAATTCTCGCATGCTGCTGTATATTATATTGGTATTATAGCACAATACCCGTCCATTTACAAGGCGTTTACCCTCCTTTTTTCGGCGCACACATGCTGTACAGATTTTATAGGGATTGACAAGATAGGAATTGTCTGATATAATCAGATTGTATTTAAGGAAACGTGCAACAGGGAGGATATGCCCATGAAATCCATGGCTCTTGTAGCAGCAAGCGTATTGCTGCTGGGCTGCACCGGATGCAGTCTGTCTTCGGGTGCTTCCCAGGCATCCGGACAGGCAGAATCCATACACTCCCAGGTCAATCCTCTACCGGAGGATTCATCCATCACTCTGGTAAACCGCATGACCAAGGCGGAACGGGAGCGCACTGCCCTCACCGTCTTTATCGCCGAGGAATGGGATCATGCCGCCCAGTTCCTGCTGGAGCGATCCCTGCGGCTGCTTAGGATTTACGATGAAGAACTGGGGATGGAGTTTACAGCCAGAATCATCCTGCCGCCCGGATATGATCCCAGAAAAAAATACCCGGTGATGCTGGATACGGACGGCATCTGGCGAACGGGACTGGTGCCCCAGGCGCCCTTGCAGGAGCATGCACCGACGATCCTCCGGGACGACGGCTCAAACGGGGTCTACTACCATATGGATGACCTGTGGCAATTGACCAGTGCCCTGTCCCTCCGGGAGCTGATGGATGGAACAAACTATGAGCCGGTGATCCTGGTGAGTCTGGGATTTTCCAGGTATCCGGTGGAATGGCAGACGGAACGTGCCAAAATGCAGACCATCCTGGAGAAACGGGAAGCCCTGCTGCATTTCATTACCGACAATCTGATGCCCCGGCTGGGACAGGAATTCCCCCTGTGCTACGAACGCTCCACCCTATGCGGTTACGGCACCGGCGCATTGTTCAGTCACTACGCCCTGTTCCAGGCGGATCAGTACGAAAACCAGCCCTTCGGGGGCTATCTGATCGCAGACCCTACCTTCCAGGTCTATTCCCAGCTAAAGCATGATCCGGCACCGGATGCCTGGAAAAGCGGCTTCGGCTGTGCTCAGTCCCATATGGACAAATTCGTAATGCTCCGGTACAGTACCCGGATGCCGGAGGATCTTGCCTCCAGTCAGAATGCGGATTCCGCTCCCGACCCTATACAGCAGTTGACCCAGCGGCTCGTGGAACTGTCCGCTCCCGGCTCGTTTGAACCCATAGAGGGGCATTACGGCAGTGATGTGCCCGGCGTTCTGCTGGAATTTCTGAAAGAATATTACGCTATATAAACGAAAGCGCATGCAGAACGCATGCGCTTCTTTGTTCAGGTAGCGGGCAGCAGCTTTTCAGACAAAAGAAAAGCGCACCGCAGATGCAGCTACGGTACGCCTGAAACAGGGGTGGAAACATGCGGTAATAGGGAGGATGAATCCATCACAGGGAAATCACAAGGGTTATTCCCCAAAAAATCCACCATGCAACGTGAACCAAACGCTGCCTGCATGTCTCACAAGTTAATTGTATCATATTTTCTTGAATAGTCAATGCACAATTATGCTATGATTTATGCACATTCTTGCTGCCTTTTTATTTCGGTATTGCATCCGTCAATCTCCGCAGTGGAAAGGACTTTGCCGCTTCTGCATCAGCTGTGCCATTCGTTTCAGCATGCAATCCTTGTAGTATATTGCTTACGCCTTTTTAAAGAGCGTAATATCCGACAGGGTGATGTTATAATAATCCGTCCCTCCCAGATTAAATACAATTGCCGCATCCTCCACAGGCTCGGTAATGGTAAAGGTCTTGGCTGCATGCTGCTTGGTGCCGGTGGCATCGATGCTGCCGGAAACGCAGCTTTGCTCCGGATCCTCCAGCTGCTGTACTCCATAGGTAACGGTCACATCCACAGTGGAGGTGTAATCAAACGCCAGCTCATAGGTGCCCGGCGTCAGGGTCAGTCCCCCCACATATGCCTGAATATCCTCCGGCTTCGTGCCGCCGTCCACCATATTGATCCAGAAGGATTTGTCGTAGCCCACATAATGGGCGGCATTGGCGCCGGCTTCTGTGTTGATCTTCACATCGTAGGTACCGTCCGACGCAGCATCCAGCCCGATCTTGCTCCACTCCCTGCCGATGGCGGTGCAAATCTGATCCGCCAGCACATAGGCGCTCAGCTCATGGGTCAGGGCGGAGGGGTGCCAGTCAGAGCCAAGCCCGTTGGCAGGCTTCTGGGTGGCGGACTGGTAGCTGCGCACCTGGCTGTCCCCGGTTTCCGCCGTGTAATCCGTGATGGCCTGCTGGATCAGAGGATACAGATCCTCGCCCCCCATGGTGCCCATGGTGCAGATGATGGCTGCCTTCGGGTTCTTTTCCCGCACCTGCTTGAGAAATGTGGTATAGGCTGCGGTAAATTCATCCTTGCGCCCATCAAAATCCTGGTTCAGATAGGAGGAATCATTGGTACCCAGGTTGATGACCACCACATCGTTGGTATGGCTGTCGAAATCCCATGCTTCTGCATAATCCGGCAGCTTGCCCACCAGGTCATAGCAATCCGGCACCAGGGACTCCGTATTCCGCTCTCCGGTGGTGTAGCCGGAAACCACCCCGTATCCGCTGTAGGATACGGCGCTGTAGTCTGCGTCCAGCAACTGGGCAGTGAGATACGCATAGGATTTCATGAAATTCTCCGTATCCGTCCGGAAGGCTTCATACTGATCCTTGCCCTCCACCCCGTAAGCGCAGGTGATGGAATCCCCGATAAACTCGATGGACAGGGATTTTTTCGCCGTAGGAGTGCAGGGGGATGCCAAAGAATCCGGAGCGGCGACATGGAGATTCCTTACACCGATGGCACCGTTGTTCGCCTCCGACAGGTGGATCACCTTCACCGTTGCGTAGCGAACCGTATCACCGGAAAACAGCTGGAGCTTTGTTTCCGTTTCACTCATCAGGCTATCGCAAAGCAGTTCTCCATCCACATATACCGCATACCGGGGACGGTATTTCTCATCTCCTGCTGCGCAGCCGTCCCCTGCCAGCGTCAGCTCCGCCGATGTACCGGTCACGGTAAATTCCGCAGCGGCACCGCTCTGCACCAGCCAGGTGGTGTCCCCCTTCCGCAGGGTCCTGCCCACCAGCTTGGCGGTCTGCTCCGTAATGGCAACGTCCGTTTCCCGGATCTCGCCGGACTGGGATGCCTCCAGCACCTGTCGGCGCAGCCGCACCAGGTCAAAGCAATTGACTGCCCCGTCTTCGTTCAGATCCTGTCCCTGGGCAAGGGCGTCCTTCTGAATCAATGCCTTTTGCAGGGTTCGCACATCGGCTGCATCCGATGCAAATCCGGTGATGCCTGCCAAAGGCAGCAGCAATGCGCCTGCCACTCCAAGCGCAGTCCATTTCTGTTTGCGGTTGTTCATGTTTTCATCCTCCCTGTTTTTTAGCAGCGTCTATACCATGCTACCTTAAGGCAACACCGCACAAAGAATGTGTGGTAGATGTGCCAACAGATTTTTCGTCAGCAAATGCTACGCAAAGCCGACAGGCGGGCTTTGTGCGGTATTCCCTTAATTATAGTATAGCAAATGCATGTGTAACTGTCAACCAGCAATAGCCAAAAGGCTATACCAATTCCGGTACAGCCCCTATGCCCTGTTGTCTATGCATCCGCCCCGGAGACAAAAAGGAAGACGCTGCCGTTCGGCAGCGTCTTCACCAAATGGTAGATGCTATTTTTTCGGGGGCTTCGAGTGGCACATGCCGCTGTTGGGGCAGCAACCACAGTTGCAGCCGCAGGAGGATTTGCCTTTGCGTCGGTCACGGATCATTTTCCGCACCACCAATGCCACCAAAGCACACACGATCAGCAAAACCAGGATCGTTCCGATGTTTGCACTGAACCATTCCATAAAAGCCACTTCCTTTGGATATTTGCCTGTAAATTATACCCGAACCTTTGTACGCAGAGTATTGCTTTCCTTGTAGGGTCGAACCAGCATGTAGATCATGAAGGCTACCAGGGCGAATGCCACGATGGTGCCCAGAATGTTTGCATTGCCGCTGAACAGCTCACCAAGCTGATATACCACCAGGGATACGGCATACGCAAAGCCGCACTCGTAGCCGACGGCGAACCAGAACCACTTAGCGTTGTTCATCTCACGCTTGATAGCACCCATTGCTGCAAAGCAGGGCGCACACAGCAGGTTGAAGATCAGGAAGGACATGCCTGCAACGCCGGTGAATGCAGCAGCCAGGTTTGCGTAAACCCCGTTGTCACCGCCGTACAGAATACCCATGGTTGCAACGATGTTTTCCTTTGCCACCAGACCGGTAACGGCTGCAACCGTTGCCTGCCAGTTGCCCCAGCCAAGAGGAGCGAACAGCCAGCAGATGCCCTTGCCGATGTATGCCAGGATACTGCAGGACATCTGATCCTCGGTCAGCATGCCAAAGGAACCGTCCACCCAACCGAAGAAGGAAGTGAACCAAACGAAGATGGTGGACAGGGTGATGATGGTGCCTGCCTTCTTGATAAAGGACCAGCCACGCTCCCACATGGAGCGGAGCACATTGCCCACGGTGGGCATATGGTAGGGAGGCAGCTCCATAACGAAGGGAGCGGGATCCCCGGCGAACATCTTGGTTTTCTTCAGGATGATACCGGAAATAACGATGGCTGCCATGCCAAGAAAGTATGCGCCGGTGGCGATCCATGCAGAACCGCCGAAGATTGCGCCTGCCATCATGGCGATGAAGGGCTGCTTTGCGCCGCAGGGGATGAAGGTGGTGGTCATGATGGTCATACGACGGTCACGTTCATTCTCAATGGTTCTGGATGCCATGATGCCGGGAATGCCGCAGCCGGTACCGATCAGAATCGGGATGAAGGACTTACCGGACAATCCGAACTTCCGGAAAATACGGTCCATGACGAAGGCGATACGAGCCATATAGCCGCAAGCCTCCAGGATTGCCAGCAGAATGAACAGAACCAGCATCTGGGGCACGAAGCCCAGTACTGCGCCCACACCGGCAACCAGACCATCCAGGATCAGTCCCTTCAGCCAGTCCGCACAATTGAGTGCATCCAGTCCCTGTTCGATGAGAACCGGAATACCCGGTACCCACACGCCATACTCAGCCGGATCCGGCTCGCCGCCTGCAAAGGCATCTGCAGCAGTAGTCAGATCCGCCATGGTAGCGGTTTTCGTGGTAACCTCCAGGGTTTCCTCATCCTCAACGTCGTAGGAGAAATCTGCACTGTACTGCTTCTCAAATTCCAGAATTGCATGCTTGGCTGCTTCCCCGTCAAAGGTGTCAGCCTCCGGATCTATGTAGCCCTCCAGTGCAGCAGTGTCTGCGCCCTGTTCACCCAGGTAAGCCACATAGCCGTCAATGATGGCATTGGTGTCGCCGTATTCCTCGGCAGCTTCCTCATAGGCACCGGAGCCGATGCCCAGCAGATGCCAGCCGTCACCGAACAGACCATCGTTGGCCCAGTCTGTTGCGGCACTGCCCACAGTGACCATGGAAATGTAGTAAACCAGGAACATAACCACAGCAAAGATGGGCAGACCCAGCCACCGGTTGGTAACCACCCGGTCAATCTTATCGGAGGTGGTCATGCCGCCCTTGTTTTTCTTCTTGTAGCAGTGCTTGATGACGTTGGCAATGTACACATACCGCTCATTGGTAATCATGCTCTCTGCGTCATCGTCCATTTCCTTTTCCGCTGCGGCAATATCCTGTTCGATATGCTCTATATCACTCTTGGAAATGGACAGTGCCTCCAGAACCTTTTCGTCACGCTCAAAGATCTTGATGGCGTACCAGCGCTGCTGTTCCTCCGGGATATTATGCAGCACCGCTTCTTCAATATGCGCAATGGCATGCTCCACACAGCCGCCGAACTGGTGCTGGGGGATCATGGGAGTACCCTGCTTTGCTGCCTGGATGGCAGCCTCAGCCGCTTCCTTGATGCCGGTACCCTTCAGTGCGGAGATTTCCACTACCTGGCAGCCCAGCTCCTTGGCAAGCTCCTCTGTATTGATCTTATCCCCGTTCTTCCGGACAATGTCCATCATATTGATGGCTGCCACCACCGGGATGCCCAGCTCTACCAGCTGGGTGGTCAGATACAGGTTCCGCTCCAGGTTGGTGCCGTCGATGATGTTCAGAATCGCATCCGGCCGCTCCTGGATCAGATAATTCCGGGCGACCACTTCCTCCAGGGTGTAGGGAGACAGGGAGTAAATACCCGGCAGGTCTGTGATGGTCACATCGCTGTGACCCTTCAGCTTACCCTCCTTCTTTTCAACCGTTACGCCGGGCCAGTTACCCACAAACTGGTTGGATCCGGTCAGCGCATTAAACAGGGTGGTTTTGCCTGCGTTCGGATTTCCCGCAAGCGCTATTTTGATTCCCATATCAGCAATCCTTTCTCCTTATTTCAGTTAGCTTTCTCTAATTAGTTTTCGCTAACCAATGTGCAAACCATTATTCCGTTTCGATCATTTCAGCATCCGCTTTTCTCAGGGACAGCTCATAACCCCGAACTGTAATCTCGATCGGATCCCCCAGGGGTGCTACCTTCCGGATATAAACCTCCGTACCCTTGGTAATGCCCATATCCATGATCCGGCGCTTGACTGCACCCTCCCCGTTGAGCTTCTTGACCCGAACAGTCTGACCGATGCGTGCTTCCTTTAGTGTTGCCATCTTCTCTGCCTCCTTAAACCATGATCTTGCTTGCCATTTCCTCGGAAACAGCCACTCTGGATTCCTTTACGTTCACGATCACATTCCCGCCGATCTGGCTGATGACAGTCACGGTTGCGCCTGCCACAAATCCCAGATTCTCCAGGAACTTCTTTGTTTCTGCTTTGCCGCCGACTTTTTTGATCATATTTTCCTCGCCGACAGCCGCAAATGTCAGAGGCATCATGCTCACTCCCTCTTTCGTTTATGTTAGCTTTCGCTAACTTCATTAGTATCATCATAGCGCATTTCCCCTGGATTGTCAAGGGGATTTTCCCCTTCCGGCGTGGTTTTTCAGAAAAATTGGATGTTTATGCATCTCGAAGTTAGCATAAAGCAACCACAATGTGCAACCTGCACAAAACCAAATACCGTCCGGGTATGCCCCGAACGGTATCCTGTTTTATGCTTCTCCGTGATACGCCACCCGGATGATATCGTCAATGTCTGCCTCCTCCAGGCTGATATCCTTGATGGCTGCCTGCTGTCCGATCTCATCAATCAGCTTTGCCGCCGTAATCTCCCGCTTCAGGAACCGGTACACGGTGCGTGCGCCCTCCTGCCGGACAATCTGCGCTCTGGGATGCTCCACATGCTGCTCCGTGTAAAAGTCAATGATGAGCTCCCGGTAAGGGGCAATCCGTTCCACCAGTTCATCCAGGGAGCCGTCCTCGATGATAATCCCGTGATTGATGATAATCAGCCGCTTGCACAGCTCCTGGATATCCCCCAGGTCATGGGTGGTGAGAATGACGGTGGTGCCCCGGGTCTGGTTGATCTGCCGGATAAACTTCCGGATGGCATGCTTGGCATCCACGTCCAGCCCGATGGTAGGCTCATCCAGGAACAGCACCCTGGGGGAATGGAGCATGGCTGCTGCCAGGTCTCCCCGCATCCGCTGTCCCAGGGACAACTGCCGCACCGGGGTGTCAATGATGCTGTCGATGTCCAGAATCTCGTTCATCATGTCCATGTTTTCCCGGAACGTCCGGTCATCCACGTCATAGACCCGGCGCAGCAGCTCAAAGCTCTCCCCCAGCCGCAGATCCCAGTACAATTGGGTACGCTGCCCGAATACCACTCCCAGCTGCTGCACCACCCGCTTCCGGTCCTTCACCGGAGAAATGCCGTTGATGCGCACCTCCCCCGAGGTAGGAGTCAGAATTCCGGACATCATTTTCACAGTGGTGCTTTTGCCGGCGCCGTTGGGGCCGATATACCCGACGATCTCTCCCGGCTCAATGGAAAAGCTGATATCCTTTACCGCTGTTATGGTACGACGCTCCGGTTTAAACAATGCTTTCACCGAGCCCTTCAGTCCCTTTTCCTTTTTCACGGACTGGAACTGCTTGACCAGATGTTCCACTTCGATCACTGCCATATGCAAACCTCCTTACGATCCGGCGCTTTCATATTGCTTGAATCCTGCCCGGAATACGGCGCATGCCACAGCGAACAGGGCGATGCCCAGCGCCAGGGTCACAAACGCCATGCCATAGGGCAGGGTCAGCATGGATGCTTTGCCCATGAATGCGGACGCCGGATAAAAACAGATCCATCCCATGGGCAGAATAAAGGTGAATATGAACTGTACCGCCCGGGGATACATGGACAGGGGGTACATATTGGTGCGGTTGAACAGCTCCTGAAAAAAGCTGGATACATGGAAGGGGCTTTTTGTCCAGAAGGTCAGAGAGCCAAATCCCAGGTAAAATGCGCCCCGCAGCAGGGTGCCTCCCACCACGGCGCAGAGCATTGCCGCCGTATTGTGCAGCGTCCACTGAAACTGCACGGAAATGCATCCGTACACAAAGAGGATCACGCCAGGCACCAGGTCTGTCATCCCCACAAAGTTCATTTCCCCGAACAGGAACTGGAACAGGGTGTTCATGGGCCGCAGCCGGAGCATATCCATTTCTCCCCGGAGGATCGTCCAGCCCATGTACCAGGTCTTGGTGAAGAAAATCACGGACAGGCCATGACTCAGCACGGACATGCCGTACAAAAACGCCAGCTCCTTGAAGTTCCAGTCCGCCAGGGCGTCGAACTCCATGACCACAAATTTGATGGTCGCAAAGCCCACCAGAAACTGCATGGGGTTGGAGATGAGCCAGCCCACAAATGCCAGAGGATACTCAAAGCAGGACTGGATGGAAAGCCGGATGGACATGGCTGCCACCGACCAGTAATGTTTTAAGGTTTTCATGCATGCACTCCTTTCTCAGCCGCCCTGTACCAGCACCCGGCGCGTAGCACGGCGCTGGGCGTAATAGAACAAAACTCCCAGTGCCAGCAGCCACAGTGTCTGGATACCCACCATTTCCAGGCAGGTACCCATGTCATACTTTCCGATGTAGATGCTCAGAGGTGTCTGGAAGATATGTACAAAGGGAAGCCATTGCAGAGTCACCTGTAACCAATGGGGGAAGAACCAGATGGGAATGATGGCGCCGGACAGCAGATTTACAAAGTGATATTTTACGGAAAATGCAGGGCCCAGGCTGATGGCAGAGAATGCCAGCATAGCAAAGGTGGCGGAAAACGCCCAATTGATGCCATAGCCCAGCGCAAAGCTCAGCAGGAACAGCCCGAAATGCCCCCCGGATGCGGGAACCGGCAGTCCGAACAACAGAGTTCCCACCGCAAGGATGGGCAGGGCAGAGCGGAACAGGCTGATGACCAGGCTGCCCATATCCTCCGCCAGATACAGGGAAAACAAATTGATGGGTTTGATAATATCCGTTGCAATACTGCCGGATTTCACCGCCTCTGTAATCCGATCCTCCACCCCCATGTAGGACAGGGAGGACACCAGCGCAGAGATCACCGTGTAGGTAGTCATGCCCTGTACGGATACATCGTGGCTGATGTCCACGCCGGCATAGACTGCCCTCCAGAAATAACCGATGGCGATCATCATCAGAATCTGTAATACCAGATAAGACCAGACCTCAAACCGGTATGCCAGCATGGTCTGCATCCGCAGACGGGCAATGTACAAATATGTTTTGATACGACTCACTCCTTTCAACTGTGAAAAAGCGCAAAAAGGCGCCGCCGGAATCCATCCGGCGGCGCCTTAGGGTATCCTGCGTCAGAACGCAGGAACCCCTCCGTAAAAGGCAGGCTCCGATGGTTTCCGTATACAATGCATCATGGTATTGCTGCGGCGCAGATGTACAAACATAGTCAGAACCTCCTTTCACAAAATGATGAACCGATTATATCATATATCTTTCTCACTGTCAACCCATTTTTCAGAATTTTTTCTGCAAAATAAAAACAGACCGCAAAAACTGCGGTCTGTGAGGAGGGGAAACGAACAAGCTTTACTTCAGATCCGACCACTGGGTGGTTTCGCCGGTGTAGATCTTCCGGATCTGGTCGGAGGTCAGCTCCGAGCAGCTGTTGTCCTTGTTGACGATGACGGCAATGCCATCCATGGCGATCTTCGTAGCAGTAACACCCTTGGCGGTCTCACTGTCCTTCAGTTCCCGGGACGCCATGCCGATCTGGCATACTCCCTCAATGGCGGAGGTGATGCCGGCGCTGGAACCGCTCTGCTGGATCTCGATCTTCACGCCGGAGTTCAGCGCCATGTACTTATCCGCCAACACTTCCATCAGCGGTGCCACAGAGGTGGATCCGGCAATGGTCAGGGTACCGGTCTGACCGGATGCCTTGTACGTCTCGCCCTGGGTGATGCTGATGTAGCCCTTTTCATCTACCACTGCCTGCCCGTCCGTGCTGAGGATGTAGCTGATGAAATCCTGTGCCAGAGGGGTCAGATCCTTGCCGGTCACGATGTTGAAGGGACGGGATACTGCGTATTTGCCCGCCTTCACATTTTCTGCGGTGGCTTCTACTCCGTCCACCTTGACCGCCTTTACAGTGTCATTGAGCGAACCCAGGGACACATAGCCAATGGCAGCCTTGTTGCCTGCCACGGTGGTCAGCATAACGGAGGTGCTGTTTGTGACCTCTGCGGTATCCGTGGTGTTGTCCTTGTCATCCTTGACTACGCCCATCAGCTCGCTGAATGCGGAACGGGTACCGGAGCCGTCCTCACGGGACACCACTGTGATTTTTTCGTTCTGACTGCCGCAGCCCACTGCGGTAGCTGCCATCAATACGGCACAGCTTAACAATGCAAGAAACTTTTTCATATGCATACTCCTTCTTCATGTTTATTTGTGTTTTTTGCTGTGACCTTATTCTAGCATGGAGCCTGTAAAATGCACAATCTGTTCCGGTTTAAATCCATGTAAAGCTTTTGCACTGAAATCTTTAGTTTTGTTAAAACCCCGGAAGCGGACGAGCCGCCTCCGGGGCATATTCCGTTTGATGCAACACCGCGCATAGCCGACAGGCGGGCTTTGTGCGGTATTGCCTTGAATCAGGACTGGACACCGATCACAAAGCTGCGGGTCTGGGGCGCACGGAACAGGGCGAATGCCCCCAGCATGGTGAACGCCATTTCCGGCAGCATATAGGAGCCGTTGTAGCAGATGGAGTACAGCACCACATTCCAGCCTTCCGGGCACCAGATTGCGAAAAAGATGGTACCGGAAATAAAGTGGCTGATAAACCGCAGCACCATGGCAAGACCGATGCCGGCAGTGATCCCGCCGGCGCCATGCTTGCGGAACAGTCCGGCTACGCCCAGGGAGCCATACGCCAGCAGGTAATCAAACAACAGACAGCCCACCCAGGTGCCGGCGGTCATGCCCCAGCTCATCAGTTCACCGAAGCTGAGGGCGATCTGGATCACTCCGTAGAAAAAGGAGCAGGTCAGTCCCCATTTGACCCCATAGCGGATGGACAGCAGGCACACCGGCAGCATGCTCAGCAGCGTAATAGAGCCACCCAGCGGCAGCTGATACACCTTAAACAAGCTCAATACGGTTGCCAACGCCAACAGTACGGCACTGAGCACCAGCTTTTTTGTTTTCGTTTCCTTCATTGCAATATCCTCTTTTCTCCGGAACGGCAGAAAAATGCGCCAAGGCTCTCACCTCAGCGCATATCAGTACGCTCCGGAAATTTCTGTTCTAGGTCATGTTGACGCTAAGCCTAACAACGCATCTTTACGGCAAAATCTGCATATTCTCCTAGTGTCAACACTCCCCAGTATAACACAGTCCCTGCATTCTGTCAATCATCTCAAGGGATTGCCCACATATTTTTGTTCAAACACGGAAACCGGCACCGCCTTGTCCAGCAGCCAGCCCTGTGCCTTCTTAAAACCGCAGGCACACAGGAAATCCGCCTGTTTCCGGTTTTCTACGCCCTCGAAAACAATCTCCTTTTCCGTTGCCTGGATCAGCATGCACATACGCTTAATGTACTCCCGGTGCTTTTCGGAAAGCTCAATGCTGTCCACGAACGCCTTATCCACCTTCACCACATCAATGGGAGAGCCCATCAGCAGACTCAGAGAGGAGTAGCCCTTGCCGAAATCGTCAATGTCAATGGAGAAACCGACCTCTCGCAGGCGACACATATTCCGCTCCATCTGTTGCGCATCGGATGCAAAAGCACTTTCCGTTACCTCTACTTCAATATAGCGGCTGTCGATCTGATACTTTTTGGCAAGGCCAATGACCCGATCCACAAAGTTGGGGTAGTTGTTGTGAAGCCGGGAAAAATTCACGGAAATGGGCACAAGGGGCATCCCGTTGTCCTGCCAATGGCGCAGGCTCCGCAGCACTTCCTCATACATGAAGAAATCCAGCTCTACGATATAGCCCACCTTTTCCAGAATATCGATAAATTCCGAGGGCATCCGGTAGGTGCCGTCCGGATTCCGCCAGCGCACCAGTGCCTCTGCCCCGATGATCCGCAGATCGTCCATCATAAACTTGGGCTGAAGAAACAGCTCCACTGTGCGAGATGCAATGGCACCATGCAGCTCAGCGGCAATGGCCTTTTCCCTCGCCCGAGCCGTCCGCAGTGCTTCGTAGTAAATGCAGCAAAGATCATCTTTCCCGGTCTTTGCCTTCCTCCGTGCCAGATTGGCATTGTCCATTTCCTCCGTCACTTCAAAATGCCGGGGGTCAATAAAGCTGATGCCGGTTGCCACCTGGATCTCACTGGCAGGATACTTTTTGCGCTGCCGCCGAACAAACAGGGCATCCCGCTCCCGCACCAACCGCTCCAGCTCATCCCGGGTATCAGTTTTCATCAGGCACAGAAAATAGTCTGAGTTGATCCGGCTGCCAAATACCGTTGCCGGAGAGGAACTGATGATGGAGCCGAACTCATACAGCATGGTATTGCCGGAATCGTAGCCGAAATTATCATTTACATAGGAAAAATCGTTGAAATCCGAATATACAAAGGCATAGCAGGCATTGGTGTCCGCCTCCTCCAGATACAGAGCGCTACGCTCCTTGAAGGCGACCCGGTTCAGCAGACCGGTAACCGGATCCGTGGTGGACAACCGTTCGATGATGCGCTTATCCTCGCTGACAGTTTTCTTCAGCCGCCGCAGGTTATCCACGCTGGTCTGCCTGCCGAACAGCCGGACGATCTCCCCCTGCTCGTTGGCGGAGCACACGCAGACCAGCCGATACCATTCGTAATCCTCCGCACCGGGCATGCGCATGCGCACCTCAATGGAGGTCTTTTTCTCCTCCGTCAGACAGGACATCAGTTCCCGGAGAAACCGGGGATAATCCTCGGGATGCACCACCTTTTTGGGAATGCTCCGCTCCAGATAGCCAGGGATGACTGCCGGGATTTTTCCCTGCCGCACCGGCAGGAAATTCTGCGGCAGATTCAGGGTATCGTGCTTGACATCATAGTCGTAGAACAGCTCATCCGTATGCTCGGCAATCAGCTGGTACCGCTCTGTCTGAAGCCGCAGTTCCTCATCCCGCTGCTTCGCCTTGGTAATATCAAAGGTGGCAAGATAAAACAATGGGTTGCCGTTCTGTATCCGCAAAAACTGTCCTCGCACATCCACCCACATCAGGGACTGATCTTTCCGGATCACACGTACCTGCATGAAAATAGTCTTTTCCCCCCGGGCAATGGCAGCGATATGCTGGTTCAGAATGGGAAGATCCTGTGGATAGAACAGCTTGCCCAGAATGCCCCCGTTGGAGGTCTCCATATATTCCTCCCGGGTGTAGCCGAACTGGTGGAAGTAATCCTCCGTAGCGTGGAGCAGATGCATGGCAGTTTCCTTGATCTCCACGATGCTGACGCTGCCCGGCAGGTTCTGGATCAGCGCCTCCAGTTCCATTTCTGTTTCATTGAACTTGGCCTGGAGCCGCTTGATGTGGGAAATATCCGTCAGCGTAATCTCTCCGATGAGCTTGCCGTTCTCATCCTGCCTTTGTTTGCCGAAGCAGAATACATAGGTCACACTGCCGTCCTTGCGCTGAAGCCGGTGCTCCAGATACGCCGTATCCTGCACTGCCAGAATGGCGCGCAGCTCCTTGGCGTAGATCGGGAAATCCTCCTTGACGAACAGATCCTGAAAGCAAAGCTGCTGCTTTTCCACATCCTGCAGGGTGTAGCCGGTAATGGCGTAAAACCCGGCGTCTGCAAAAATGATCCGATTATGCTCCTGCACGTCTACCAGCAGCGTACCATAATTGACTCTGGCAACAATGTCACTTTTTTTCAAAGTGTTCCCCCCCATCGGTGAAATAGGTTTTCATGCACCCGTTGTATCTGTCTGGGGTACGAGAATATGGGGCTGGTTTGTATTTTCCCCACTATATATATACATTATAGCTTGTTTTCATAAATAGGTCAACCTGGAAAACGAAATCTTGTGCAAAACATCTAAAATCGAATCGATATAGGGGGAAAAGAAATAAAACTGCCAAAAATGCAACCGAATCAGCGACACGTTTCCACATGACTTCATCTTTTTTTGCAGAGGGACTTGACAAATCGCCCACATCGTGCTATAGTGTTCCTGAAAGATACTACTTGAAAGGCGGAGTGAATGATGGATGCGGCGGAAATGCTGATGCAGTTTGCCCTGACCCGGCAGGAGGCGCTGATCTATATGGCGCTGACCACGGACGGAGCCATGACCGGCTATGAGGTTGCCAAACAGCTGGGCATCTCCCGTTCCAATTGCTACACCTCCCTGGCAAGTCTGGTGGAAAAGGGCGCCGCTTACCTGCTGGAGGACACAGCGACCCGGTATGTGGCGGTCAAGCCGGAGGAATTCTGTGGCAACCGGATCCGGATGCTGGAGGAGCTGAAGGACAAGCTTGCCCAGCAGCTACTGCCCCGGGCAGCACAGACGGAAGGCTATCTGACCATCGGCGGGCAGGAAAACATGATCGACAAGGCGGTCTTTATGATCGAGCATGGGGCGGAGCGGCTGTATCTGTCGGCGGAGCGGGTCTGTCTCGAACCGCTGATCCCAAGCCTGACGGCAGCCGCAGAACGGGGCATGCAGGTCACAGTGATTACGGATGTCCCCTTCTCCCAGCCGGGGATCCGGTTTTATACGGCGGACTGCCATCCGGGGCAGATCCGGCTGATCGTGGACTCCAACGCAGTGCTGACCGGAGATCTGACCACGGACGGCACCTGTCTGTACTCCCGGAAAAAGAATCTGATCGACCTGTTCAAGGAAGCCATGCGGAATGAAATTCAGCTGATCGAGCTGTATCAAAACGAGAAAGGATCTGTACTATGAAAACAACGTTTGCAACCAAGGAGATCGTGGAGCGCATCGCCGCCCAGTACCCCACCCCCTTCTATCTGTACGATGAAAAGGGCATCCGGGAGAACGCACGGAAGCTGAAGCAGGCGTTTGCCTGGAACAAGGGCTACCGGGAATACTTTGCAGTCAAGGCAACCCCCAATCCCTTTATTCTGAAAATTCTGCAGGAGGAGGGCTGCGGCGTGGACTGCTCCTCTCTGACGGAGCTGATGATGAGCGAGGCATGCGGCTTTTCCGGCAGCGATATCATGTTCTCCTCCAATGTGACCCCGGCGGAGGATTTCAAGCTGGCAAAGAAGCTGGGCGCATACATCAACCTGGATGATATCACCCACATCGACTTTCTGGAACAGGTTGCAGGTCTGCCGGAGACCATTTTCTGCCGGTACAATCCCGGCGGACATTTTGAGATTGAAACCCATGTCATGGACAATCCGGGGGAGGCAAAGTACGGCTTTACCACCCAGCAGCTGATCGATGGGTTCAAGATCCTGATACAGAAGGGGGTCAAGCACTTCGGTCTGCATGCCTTCCTGGCAAGCAACACCGTCACCAACGCCTACTACCCCAAGTTGGCACGAGTGCTGTTTGAAACTGCTGTCATGCTCAAGAAGGAGACCGGTGCAGACATCCGCTTTGTAAACCTGTCCGGCGGCGTGGGCATCCCCTATCGGCCGGAACAGGAACCCAACGACATTCTCGCCATCGGCGAGGGCGTCCGCCAGGCATTCGAGGAGATCATGGTACCCGCGGGGCTGGGAGATGTAGCCATCTTTACCGAACTGGGCAGATTCATGCTTGGCCCCTACGGCAATCTGATCACCAAGGCAGTACACGAAAAGCACATTTACAAGGAATACATCGGCGTGGATGCCTGCGCTGCAAATCTGATGCGGCCTGCCATCTACGGGGCATACCACCACATTACCGTGCTGGGCAAGGAGAATGCACCCTGCGACCACAAGTATGACGTAACCGGCGGTCTGTGCGAGAACAACGACAAGTTTGCCGTTGACCGGATGCTGCCCAAAATCGACATGGGGGATTATCTTGCCATCCACGATGCCGGGGCTCACGGCTTCTCCATGGGCTACAACTACAACGGCAAGCTGCGCTCTGCGGAGATCCTGCTGTGCGAGGACGGCAGCTTCAAGCTGATCCGCCGGGCGGAAACACCGGCTGACTACTTTGCGACCTTCGATTTCACCGGTTTATTCCCCCAAAAATAAGCGTCCGGATTCTGACCGCCTCCGATTTCCCATCGGAGGCGGTTTCCTATTGACAAGGGCAGAAAAATGTCGTATAATAGCATCACAGGATATGCAACAAATGATGTATAATAAACAAAAAGGACACAACATGGAACATATCATTGAAATCAAGGGGCTGAACAAGTCCTTCGGAGAGGTGCATGCGGTGCGGGATCTGTCCTTCCATGTGGACGCCGGAGCGCTGTTCGCCTTTCTGGGGGTCAACGGTGCCGGAAAATCCACCACCATTTCCATTCTCTGCGGACAGCTTCGCAAGGACAGCGGCACCGTCATTGTCTGTGGCAAGGATACAGACGCTGACATGGGGGACATCAGCCGGATGCTGGGGGTGGTATTCCAGGATTCCGTACTGGACAAAGCCCTCACCGTCCGGGATAATCTGCAAAGCCGGGCAGCCCTGTACGGCATCAAAGGGCAGGCATTCCGGAAGCGGCTGGAGGAGCTTGCAAAGCTGCTGGACTTCGGGGATCTGCTGGGACGCACAGTGGGCAAGCTGTCCGGGGGACAGCGGCGGCGCATTGACATTGCCCGTGCCCTGCTGCATCAGCCCCGGATTCTGATTCTGGACGAGCCCACCACCGGACTGGATCCCCAGACCCGGAAGCTGCTGTGGGATGTGGTGCAGAAGCTGCGTCGGGAGGCGCACATGACCGTGTTTCTGACCACCCACTATATGGAGGAGGCTGCGGATGCGGACTATGTCATCATTCTGGACAACGGTGCCATTGCCGCCCAGGGCACGCCCCTGGAGCTGAAAAATCAATACACCGGGGATTTCATCACCCTGTACGGACTGGATGATGCCCAGAAGCAGACACTGGGGCTGCCCTATGAGCAGCTACGGGATGCCATCCGGGTATCGGTGCCCAATACGGCAGCAGCCACCAGGCTCATTACAGCCCATCCGGCACTGTTTACGGACTATGAGATCACCAAGGGGAAAATGGACGACGTATTCCTTGCGGTGACCGGCAAGAAACTGACGGGAGGGATGGACAAATGACAGGACTGGGCAATCTGATCCGCCGCAACTGCAAGCTGTTTTTCAAGGACAAAGCCATGTTCTTTACGTCCCTGATTACCCCCATGATCCTGCTGGTGCTGTACGCCACATTCCTGGCAAAGGTCTACCGGGACAGCTTTGCCTCCTCCCTGCCCAAGGGTATGGACATCCCCCAGAAGCTCATTGATGCCACTGCCGGAGGAGAACTGCTTTCCTCCCTGCTGGCGGTCAGTTGCGTCACCGTATCCGTCTGCTGCAACGCCCTCATGGTACAGGACAAAGTGACCGGTGCCCGGCGGGATCTGACCATGACTCCGGTGCGCCGCTCCACCCTGGCGCTGAGCTATTACTTTGCCACCATCATCAGCACTCTGATCATCTGCATCCTGGCACTGGGTGCAGGCATGCTCTACCTGGCAAAGGTGGGGTGGTACATGTCCGCCGGGGACGTGTTCCTGCTGCTGTCGGATGTGGTTCTGCTGGTGCTGTTCGGCACAGCGCTCTCCAGCATCATCAACTTCTTCCTGTCCTCCCAGGGTCAGATTTCCGCCGTTGGCACCATCATCAGCGCCGGATATGGCTTTATCTGCGGTGCCTATATGCCCATCTCCCAGTTCGGAGCAGGTCTGCAAAAGGTCATCAGCTTCCTGCCCGGCACCTACGGCACAAGCCTGCTGCGGAATCATGCGCTCCGTGGGGTGTATGCGGAAATGGAGGCGCAGCAGTTCCCGGCGGAAATCATTGAAAGCATCAAGGACTCCATCGACTGTAATCTGTACTTCTTCGGCACCAAGGTGTCCCTGCCTGCCATGTATGGGATCCTGTGCGGCGCCATTGTCCTGCTGATCGGGGGCTATGTGCTGCTGAATCTGCTGCATCACAAGGCAAAAAAATAAGACAGCACCCTTGCAGAAATTCTGTGGTGCTGTCATAAAAAGCCGCCCCGGAGGATTCTCCGGGGCGGTGTTGGCTTCGAGCTGATTACTTTAAAAAGGAAAACAGGCCCTTTTTCTCATAAGGCTCCGTACGGATCTCCCCCAGGGTATACCCGGTCTGGGCGATCACTGCCCGGAGCTTTTCCTCATCCAGCGGCTCCTCACTGAGAATGACGGTTTCCTTTTTGGTGTGAGAGGATTCCACCTTCTTCACCGGGAATGCCTGCCGGATGGTGTCGTTCACATGCGCCTCGCAGTGACCGCACATCATCCCATCGATCTGTAATGTTGTCCGAATCATGTTTCATACCTCCTGTGATTCTATGGCTGTGATCTTGTATCCAGCCTGTTTGACTGCTTGCTTCAAGACATCATTTTCCACCGTCCCATCCAGGAGCACCTGTGCCGTACCGGCAGTATGGCTCACCTGTAGAACGCTGACCCCCGGGATGCCCTCCAGGGCGGTGCGCACATGATTCTCGCAGTTACCGCACATCATGCCCTTGATGTGCAGGGTTCGGGTCTGGGTGCTGCCGGATGCTGCCGCCGGTTTCCCCTTGTGATCCCGCCGGGTGTCATACAGCCGGCAGAAATTCAGCCGCAGGGCGTTGGACACCACGCATACGCTGGACAGGCTCATGGCAGCCGCCCCGAACATGGGGTTCAGCGTCAGCCCCAGGGGAACGAATACCCCGGCTGCCAGGGGAATGCCGATCACGTTGTAGAAGAATGCCCAGAACAGGTTTTCGTGGATATTCCGCAGAGCGCCCCGGCTCAGGCGAATGGCGGCAGGCACATCCGAAAACCGGCTTTTCATCAGCACCACGTCCGCCGCATCGATGGCAACGTCCGCACCGGCACCGATGGCGATGCCCATGTCCGCACTGGTCAGCGCCGGGGCATCGTTGATGCCGTCCCCCACCATAGCCACCCTGCCCTGCTGCCGGAGACGACGGATCTCCGCCTCCTTGCCCTCTGGCAGTACATCGGAGATCACCTGATCCACCCCTGCCTGTGCGCCAATGGCACGGGCGGTACGGGCATTGTCCCCGGTCAGCATCACCACCCGGATTCCCATGGCTTGCAGCTGCCGGATGGCTGCCGGGCTGTCCTCCTTGATGGTATCCGCCACGGCGATCATGCCCAGAAAGGTTTCATCCTCCAGAAACAAAAGTGGTGTTTTCCCCTGCTCCGACCAGGCATTGGCTGCCTGCTCCGTTTCCGGGGACAATTGGCTCCGGGATGCAATAAACCGCAGGCTGCCCCCTGTAAGCCGCTTTCCATCCAGCGTGCCGGACAGACCATTTCCCGCATGGGCAGTGAATGCGGTCACTTCTTCGAGGATGATGCCCTGCTGCCGGGCATACGCCAGGACTGCCTTCGCAAGGGGATGCTCACTTTTAGCCTCCAGAGCGGCAGCCGCCGCCAGCAGTCGCTGCTCTGATACGTCGGATCCCGGCAGCAGATCCGTCACTACGGGAGCACCCTGGGTAATGGTGCCGGTCTTGTCCAGTGCCACGATCTGCACCTTTCCGGTTTCCTCCAGGGATACGGCGGTCTTGAACAGAATGCCGTTCCGGGCGCCTACGCCGCTGCCCACCATAATCGCCACCGGGGTGGCAAGCCCCAATGCACAGGGGCAGCTAATGACCAGCACAGAGATGCCCCGGGCAAGAGCAAAAGCGGTACCGTACCCCAGCAGCAGCCACACCAGCGTGGTGACTACTGCAATGGAGATCACGATGGGCACGAATACCCCGGACACCCGGTCGGCGATCTTGGCGATGGGAGCTTTGGTGGCTGCCGCATCGCTGACCATGCGGATGATCTGGGACAGGGTGGTATCCTCCCCCACCCGGGACGCCTCACAGCGCAGATAGCCGGAGTGGTTGATGGTGGCAGCGCATACCGGATCTCCCGGTGCCTTGTCCACCGGAATGCTCTCCCCGGTCAGGGCGGATTCATCCACCGCACTTTCCCCCTCCAGGATCACCCCGTCCACCGGGATGCTCTCTCCGGGGCGGACTGCAAACACATCCCCCTTCTGCACCTGCTCCGCCGGAATGGTTTCTTCCTTTCCGTCCCGGATCACAGTGGCGGTCTTGGGGGCAAGCTGCATCAGACTCCGGATGGCGTCAGTAGTTTTTCCTTTGGAGCGAGCCTCCAGCATTTTTCCCACCGTAATCAGAGTCAGGATCATGGCGGCGGACTCGAAATAAAACTCGTCCATATAGGTCATGACCCGATCCATATCCCCATGCACCTGGGCATCGGTCATAGCGAACAGGGCATATACGCTCCACAAAAAGGATGCCCCGGAGCCGAGGGCAACCAGCGTATCCATGTTGGGGGAGCGATGCCACAGGCTCTGAAAGCCGCTGACAAAAAATTTCTGGTTGATGACCAGAATGCTCCCTGCAAGCAGCAGCTGCACCAGTCCCATTGCCACATGGTTCCCGTCAAACCAATGGGGCAGCGGCCAGTTCCACATCATATGCCCCATGGAGAAATACATCAGCACCAGCAGCAGCGCCACAGAGGTGATGAGCCGGCGGCGGATCCTGGGGGTTTCCGTATCCCGAAGGGTATCCTTGGGCACAGTATCCTGCTTTGCCCCCTTGAGGGATGCGCCGTAGCCAGCCGCCTGCACTGCTGCAATCACCGCATCCGGGGCGGCAGTGCCCTCCACCCCCATGGAATTGGTCAGCAGATTCACCGCACAGCTTTCCACGCCCGGCACAGCGGATACCGCACGCTCCACCCGGGTACTGCATGCGGCACAGCTCATGCCCGTTACCTCATATTGCTTCATTTCGGTTCTCCTCACTTCATCAGCTTTTGCAGGGTCGCCACTAACTCGTCGATCACCTCGTCCTGCCCCGCACGGATATCCCGCACCACACAGCCCCGAATGTGACTTGCCAGCAGCTCCCGGTTGAATGCGTTCATGGCTGCATTCACCGCTGCGGACTGGATCAGTACATCGTTGCAGTAGGCGTCCTGTTCCAGCATGGTCTGGATGCCCCGTACCTGTCCTTCGATCCGCCGCAGCCGGTTCAGCAGCGCTTTTTTCTGTTCCGCACTGCGCTTTGTGGTTTTCTGACAGCAGCAGGGACAGGCTTTTTTCTCCTCCATCACATGCACCTCGTTGTGTTCGTATACCCCTTGGGGGTATTTTTAGTATACACCCATCCACCCTGCTTGTCAAGGGTAGTATGCATCCCTTTTTTTCAAATTATCAGACCACACAAAAAAACCGCCTGCAAATGCAGACGGTTTTGCATGCTTATTTCAGATCCTCCGCTTTGATGGACAGGGCGACGCTGGAATCCAGCACCGGGGAAAGCGTCTTATCCCCCTCCGCCCACAGGTAACAGCTTTGCGCCGGAGATGGCATGAAATATTCCTCCCCGGATTTTGTCAGAAACAGTACATACTCCTGATTCTGCTTCATTGCAACATAATTATCCGATATTACCGGGTTTTTTTCTGCTTCGTTGGTACCCAACTGCAAGAAGGTCAAGGTATCCCCCTGCTTGGCATCACCCTTGTACGCTTCCTGCACCTGGATCGTCATGCGAGTATAGGGGGAATTCTCAAAGCTGGTTTCCTCCCGTTTCTGGAATTTGCACCGGAGGATCAGATCCGACTTTTCCTGCAATGCCTGGAGGCTGTCGTAAACCGGATAATCCGCATGGATACTGGATTCCGTGTTTCCGGTCTGACTGGAAACGGATGCGGCAGCAGTGGTCTGTGCCGGCTGGGTGGCAGTGCTGTCGGCTGAACTGCCGGTGGAGCTGCTGTCAGCGGCGCATCCGGTCAGCAGCGCTAATGCGGCTGCAAATACAACAAGTTTTTTCATTCTGATCCTCCTTTTTCTGTGTCGGGCAGCGGTCTGCCCTGTTCCTGTATGCTTCTATATATAGTATAGCATACCCCCCGAAATGTCAATGGTTTCTTGTAGAACAATCAATCTTTTTTCGGTGCTTCCCAGCACGCAGACAAAAAACGCCCCTGCATCCGCAAGGGCGTTCCCGATTACCAGCCGTACCGGCTGCGGATCTCCTCCGCCAGCCTGGCAGCTGCTTTCTCATGGGTCTTGGCGGTGGGGTGCCAATCGGCAGCGTAGCCATCCGCCTGATTCTGTACGTCAAATTTCATACAGGACACATTGCTGTCCCCGGTTTCCTTGGAGTATGCGGCAACCGCAGACTCCACGCTGGGGTACAGCCGATCCCCCATGATCCCAAGGGTGCAGAGAATGGGAGCATCCGGATTCTTCTCCCGGACGGTCTTGAGAAATTCCACATAGGCGGCGGCAAAATCCGCCTGCCGCTGGGCGTCCGTCTGGCAGTAGCTGTCGTCGTTGGTGCCCAGGTTGATGACCACCAGATCCGGCTGCCGGGCGAAATCCCACTTGATGGAGGCAGGCTTCTTGTCCCCGAAGCTGCCGTTGGAAAAGCCCAGCTTGGGGTAATACCGGGGCACGATCTGATGAGGCTGGAGCTTGCCGCTGTCCGTATAGCCGGACAGGATCCCGTACCCGCTGATGGATACCATACTGTAATCTGCTTCCAGGGTCTGCGCCGTCCGGTAAGCGTATGCCTTGGTCACATCCTCTGTGGCGGTGGAGAAATGATGCTCCGCCGCTTCATCGTCCACGCCGTAGCCGCAGGTGATGGAATCCCCCACAAACTCGATGAGCCGGGACTGGGGCTGCGCCGGGCGGATGCCCTCCTGGGAATCCACCGTGATCCGCTTGATGGCAATGGTGGACATGGCGCATTCCGACAGCTTCACGATCCGCACCGTGACCTCCTGTGCCGCATCGCTCTGGAATACGGTATAGGTCTTTTCCGGCTGATCGATCTGGTCATCCACCACCCGTTCCTCATTCACATACACCGCAATACGAGCATAGTTCGCCTGGTTATCCGGCGCTTCGGCGATCTGATCCCCGGCGATGGTGATCTCCGCCTTGGTGCCGGTAAAGGTAAATGCCGCTCCGGTGCCGGAATAGGCGCACCAGCGCATATCGTCCGCATAATAAGTTCGCCCAAGGGGCAGCACCGCCTCCTCCGAGGGGGCATAGGTTTTGTGCATATCGTTTTCCTCCGTTCTGCATCCGGCAAGCAACCCTGTGCAGCTTACCGCAAGACAGACCGCTGTCGCAACCGCTTTGCATGCTCTCATCCGCATTTTCTCCTTTATATGATGTGCAAGGCAACATCGCACAAAGCTTGTACAGTGCTGCCCTACTATTGTACCATACTTCCGGAACGGTGGCAAGTGGTTTTCAGTCTATCGAATGGATTACACCGGGACTATATCCGAGTACAGCAATTGGGCATAGGGCTTGCCCTGTTCATCGCAAAGAGCGATCCAGCAGCCCTCCGCCGTGGTCAGCCGACGAGGACAGATCAGCGCCCCATGCTTTGCCGGGGTCTTGTAGGCGATCCGCACCCGGCGATAGGCATACCCCTCCGGCAGTGCCTCCTCCCCCAGGTCAAAATACCGGGCATTGTTCACATGATGATACCGGTCGATCATGCTCCGGTCCACTGCTCTGTCAGGAAGCTGCTCCCAGGGCTGGGACGCATCCGGCACAATCAGCTTATGGGGCAGATACTCCATTTCATAGGCAGGCTCCAGCCGTACCTGCTCCAGCAAGGTCTGGGGAATCCGGGTTCCCCGGGCGGTGGACAGATCCACAAACACCCCGATGCACCAGCTTGCGGCGCACACTTCCCCGGCTGCGTCCAGCAGCAGCGTATTCCGGCAACCGTAAAACCGATTGCAGTCAAAGATCCAGGTTTTCAAGGTCAGCTGCTCCCCATAGGCTGGCATCCGGACAATATCAATCTGTCGGGATGCCAGGTACATACCCAGCCCATGCTCTGCAAAATAGGCATTCAGCGCCTGCTCCGTATCCAGCTGAAAGCCGGAGCAGTCCTGCATCAGATCCACCATGCCGCTGCACCGCAGAAGTCCTGTTTCGTCCACCCGGCTGGCACCCAGCCGATATTCCATGGAAAACATCAGTCCGATTCCTTTCTCTTGCCGCCCCAGATGCCCAGAGCGACCAGTTCAAATTTCAGATTCCGGTCACAGTCCGCCGGTGCCAGGGTCAGTACATGTTCCCCGGATGTATCTCCTCCGGACAGCAGCACCGTCACCGGATTGCCCCAGCCAAACAGGCTGTATCCCCGGAGGGGCACCGGATCGCCCCCATCCAGGGAAGCATAGAAGGTGGCGTAATCGTGGCTGGCATACTGCCGGTACACCAGCAGCACCCCCCGGCAATACAGGGGAAGCTGCCAGGCACCCCCATGGTCAGCGGTATGCAGCAGCATGGGCAGTCCATCCTCCCCGAACCGGTGTTCATAGGGAGATTCCAAAGCATCTAGGAACAGCAGCTCCAGATCCGTCAGAGGCGCATGATACGCACAAGCCGGAGGGAGAGGCTGGGGCGCATCTGCCGGAGCAGAGAGCCATTCGTTCAGTCCGGCAAACAGGCAATCCCCCAGCCATTGATGCCCGGCAGGGTGGGGATGACAACTGTCCGCCGCATAATCCCACCAGGTCAGCTGTCCTCCCCGGATGGCATCCTCCAGGGCGGCAGCGGCATCCACCACCGGCAGACCATAGTGAGCGGCAATCCGGGTCATATGCGCCCGACAGCAGTACCCGTCCTCCATGCCTACCAGCAGCAGGCATACCGCCGGTTTTTCCGGCAACTGCAAAAGCATCCGGATCAGACTTTCAAAGCAGCCGATGCTTTCCGGCGTCTTGGCGTCGTTGATGCCGTACTCCACCACCACCAGCTGCGGGCGGCACAGGGGCAGCTCCCGGCAGACGCATACCAGACCGTAGTCCGATCCGGTTCCGGCAATGCTGTAATCATACAGATAAAACCGTTTGCCGGGCATGGCACTGCGCAGACGCTGCACCCCATGCAGGGGAAATGGCTCCGGCACATAGGCATTGTCCAGACAACCGGCAGTGACAGAGCCGCCTAAAAATGCGATCCGCACCTGTCCGGCAGAAAACGCCCGGTGCAGCCTTGCATTGTTCCCGGCAAGGGTCAGGGAGGCGGTGCAAAGCCCCGCATAGGCATCCTGCCCCAGCTTTTCCCGGATGGTCACAGGATCCGCCATGTGCCGATCTCCACCAGCCGCTTTAAGGCCAGACAGTAGGCTGCCGCCGCCTTGGACACATAGCTGCTGCGGCGCATCACCAGGCAGATCTGCCGCTGGGCATGGGCAGGCTCCAGGGCGTAGAACACCGGGTGGGCGGCATAATTCCCGAAATGGATCATGGTATCCGGGATCAGGGTCATGCCAAAGCCGGACACCACAAAGGAAAAGGCAGCGTCAATGGTACGCACCCGGAGAGCAGGCTCCGGCAATCCTCCGAATGCTATAAAGGAGCGCTGCATAACCTCCTCGTTGAATTCCTCCTGCTGGGGCAGGATAAAGGGCACATCCCGGAGTCGGGACAGATCCACCGGTTTTGCCCGGAGAAACCGTTCGCTGCGGCTGCGGATATCCTCCCAGGACAGCTGCCAGTCCGCCAGCTGTCCATTGACGGGGGCTGCCGCCGGCACTGCCGCATACAACTGCTCCGTGGCAAGCGGCTCCACATCAAAATATTTGGGATCAAAGCTTCCGGTGCTGATAAGCAGGTCGATCTGCCCTGCCCGGAGCATTTCCTTGAGGTTTTCGGAATTGTTGTCCGCAATGGACACCTCCACCCCTGCATGCTCCCGGCAGAACTGGGAAATACTCCGCGCCAGCATATAGCTTGTCCGGAAGGTAGATGCGCCGATCTTCAGTGTGCCTGCCCGGAGGTTCTGCATATCTGCGATCCGGTTCGCCAGGTCATCCTGGGCAGCCTTGATCTGCCGGGCGGTGGCAACGTATGCTTCTCCGGCAGCGGTCAGACTGATGGGGGTGGTGCTCCGGTCAAAAATCTCCGTGCCAAGCTGTCGTTCGATGTTGATGATGTATTTGCTCAGTGAGGGCTGGGTGATGTACAGCTTCTGTGCCGCCTTGGAAAAGCTGCGAAGCTGGGCTACCAGCAATACATATTCGATCTGCTGGGGTGTCATAAGATCCCTCCTATAACCTTTTGGCTATACCTATTATTTTACCACACCTATTTGACCTTTGCAAGGAATTCATGCTAAAATGGGAGAGATACTTTTTACGAATGCACAAGGGGGAAGCAGATTGAACGGAAAAGCATGTTTCCTTGCCCTGATGGGAGGAATTGTATTGATGACCGGATGCAGCACGGACAGCCAGGCGGCAAGCCACCCTGTACCGCAATTTGATGCCAACACAAAAGTCATAGCCCTGACCTTTGACGATGGTCCCAGCAGCACCACGCCCCTGGTTCTGGACAAGCTGGATCAGTACGGGGTGGTAGCATCCTTTTTCGTTTGCGGTAACAACGTGGGGGAGCAGACCGCCGACACGGTAAAGCGTGCCTGCGACATGGGCTGCGAGATCCACAACCACTCCAAATCCCACCGGGATATGACCAAGCTGACGGAAGAGCAGATCCGCAGGGAGATCACAGAAACCTCCCAGCGGGTGGAGGCCATCACCGGCGAGCCAACCCGGTTTTTCCGCCCGCCCTATATTGCGGTGAATGACCTGATGTACGACACGGTGGGCATGCCCTTTATCTGCGGCTACGGCTCCAACGACTGGGACGACAAGGTGGGAGTGCAGGAACGCTCCGACAAGGTGCTGGCGCAGATTCATGACGGCAGCATCATCCTGCTGCACGATGCAGAGGGCAACACCAAAACCGTGGAGGCACTGGATCTGCTGATCCCGGCATTGCAGCAGGATGGATACACCCTGGTGACTGTATCCCAGTTATTTGAGGCAAAGGGCGTCACGCCGGATACCCACGCCATGTATTCCGATGTGACAAAGGATTGACATTCCCTCCCGGATCTATTATAATAGGTACAGCGAAAGAATGGAGGGGCAATCCATGAAACATAGAATGCTTCCGGCGGCAGCAGGGATCCTGCTGAGCACCGCCCTTTGTACATGCCTGGTGGGATGCGGCAAGGGCAACAGCAGCAGCCTGCCGGATGCGCCGATCACCACGGCAGTTTCCGCCGTGACAAATGCAGCAGAATCCACCGCTGTTGGCACAACGCAGCCGGACAAGCCGTCCAATACAACCGTCGCCACCACTGCCGGAGCGGAGAACGAATTGCCCATCCTTGCTCCGGGTACGGGACAACCCGGCGAGGAACTGCCGGTTCTGACGATTCCGGCAGAACCGAACCAGCCGGGCACCACAGCTGTCCCCCGGCAAACGGATGCGCCTACCACGGTCACCATGGTGACCATCCCCAGCACCGGCATTGAGTTGCCCTTTGTGCCCTACGAAGAATAACCTGTTCAGTCCGGGAAGATCCGCCCGGACTGCTTTTTTCTGTAGATTGCATCCGGCTGAAAAGCATGCTATAATGTAGGCAGCACTGTGCAAAGCCGCCAGGCGGACTTTGTGCGGTATTGCCTGTAGCTTGTCAATGTTCCGCAGGGACATTTCAGCAAAGAGAACCAAAGGAGCGTAGATCCATGCATGCACCCAAACACAGCTTTACCGAAGGTCTCCGGGACGGACTGCCCATCTTTCTGGGATATGTGTCCGTTGCCTTTGCCTTTGGCATTTCCGCCACCGGACAGGGACTTGCCGTCTGGCAGGTGGTTCTGATCTCCATGACCAACGTGACCTCCGCCGGACAGCTTGCAGGCGTTCCCCTGATCGCCGCAAGCGCACCGCTGACAGAAATCGGACTGACCCAGCTGATCATCAATCTGCGGTACGCCCTCATGTCCGTTTCCCTGTCCCAGAAGCTGGATCCGGATGTACGGCTGGGGGATCGGTTTGCCATCTCCTTTGTGAATACGGACGAGGTATTTGCCGTCGCCAGCGGCAAGGAGGGGAAGGTGGGGAGAGCCTATCTGTATGGTCTGATCCTGCCCCCCTATGTGGGCTGGGCAGTGGGCACCCTGGTGGGGGCTGTTGCAGGAAATATCCTGCCGGCATTTCTCATCAGTGCCCTGGGCATTGCCATTTACGGCATGTTCATCGCCATCATCGTGCCTCCCTCCCGGACAAACCATGCCGTTCTGGGGGCTGTGCTGACTGCCGCCGGGCTTAGCTGTCTGATCTACTATATACCCCTGCCCATTTCCAGCGGCTTTTCCATCATTCTCTGCACCGTTGTGACCAGTGTGATCCTGGCGCTGATCAAGCCATTGCCGGAGGAGGATGAAACGCATGCCTGATACATCCCGTTTTCTGCTGTGCCTGCTGGTAATGGCAGGCGTCACCTACTTGATCCGGATGCTGCCTCTGGTTTTTTTCCGAAAACCCATCCGGAACCGGTTCGCCCGTTCCTTCCTCCACTATGTGCCCTATGCGGCGCTGAGTGCCATGACCTTCCCGGCAATCTTCTATGCCACCTCCAGTCCCCTTTCCGCAGTAGCCGGTCTGCTGGCGGCGCTGCTTCTGGCGTACCGCTCCTGTAGTCTGATCTCCGTTGCCGCCGGCGCATGCGGTACGGTACTGCTGTGCGAATGGGCAGTACACCTGCTTTCTTAAGGCAGCACACCATACAAAAACAGGGCATCGGTTGAAGCCGATGCCCTGTTTCCGCTTATAGGAGGAGGTTATTGCTGATTGTAGGTGACCCACTGATACCGGGCGGTCAGCGGCGTGTTCCCGTTGAAGGGCTTCAGCCAGTCATCCACCCCGATGCCGGGCCATACATTCATCATGATCTTGCCGGCGGTGGTGGGTATATTGTCGTAAGCGGTGTATACCGCCTTACCGTCCACATACCAGGTGATATGATCCGCCTGCCAGTCAAAGCCGTAGGTGTGGAAGCCCTCGGAGGCATCAAAGCCCAGATCGTACATATACTCGTGATTGCCCACCCCGTTGGTGTAATAGTTGAACTGCACCTTGGTGGTATCCTTTCCGAGCACCTCAATGTCGATCTCGTCCCAGGGATTATTCTCTGACGGACCAGTGTAAGTAAAGAAGGAGGAAACCACCCCGTCGTTCTTGATTGCCTGCATGGAGGTTTCGTAGTAGCCGTACTTGTAGTAGCCGTTGGTACGGTACTCTGCCCCGGAGTAAGCATACTTGCCGGAGTGATCCTTATCAATGGTAAGGTTCAGCACACCTCCGTTAAAGGAGGTGTTTTCCTTGTACCAGCCGCAGTTAAAGCAGCTGCCATTCGTCCAGCCGTCGGACGCAAAAAATTCCGCATTTGCGCCCTTCCGGAAATCTGCCTGCATAGTCGCATTCTGATTCATAGGTGTACCATAGTCCTGGATCCCACTGGGATTCGGAGTAGTCTGTATAGCGTCAACGGTTGTGTGCGTGGTGGGTGCTGTGGTCTGGGGCGGCGCAGTGGTGACTGCGGGCTCGCCGGAGAATGCCTCGATTTTTCCAAGCAGATACTGCTGCATCACAACGATATCTGCAACGGTAACCTTGCCATCCTGGTTTACGTCTGCTGCCTGCTCTGCGGACTGGTTGTCAAAGCCAGTGGTCAAGCCCCGTCTTGCCAGTACCAGATCGAAGGCGTTGATGGTCTTGTCGTTGTTCACATCCCCAAGCAGATACTTTTCCACTACGGGTGTGCTGCCACCTTCCCCGGTGAGTGCCACCAGGTAGGTCAGAGGAGAGTTCCAGTAAATTGTGACCTCGTTGGTGGAGTAGCTTTCCGCATTGTCCACATACCGCTTTGCGGCGGGAAGATCCTGGCAATATGCCTTCGCTGCGGAATCCTCCAGATTCTGATTGACGCCGCCTACCAGCATGCCGGGCATAGCCTTGCCAATTGCCATAGAGGGTCTGTGGTGGGGATTTTCCGGAGAAACAGTACCATAGCCCGTGAAGAAGCACTCGCCCACCGGATTCACACCCAGCAGGTAATCCAGCTGTGCATTGGCAGCATTCAGATAGGAAGCCTGATCGGTCAGCTGATATGCAAGACCCAGAATGATGCCGGCGTTTGCAACGGTCATGTTGCTGCCCCAATCATATTTGGTCAGTGCTACGCCGTACGGAGAACTGCCGGACTTGGAAAGCAGCTGATCCGCCTGTGTCAGCACTATGTTCTTTGCCTTGGTATAGGCAGAGGTGGACTTGCTGATGGAGTCCGAGGTCAGCAGGGCAATATTGCCGTAGTCCCCCACGGTCGCCCAGTCCATGCCGGTGCATACAACCATGCTGTTCAAAGCAGATTCGTACTTGCTGCTGCCGGTTGCCCGATACAGCTGTGCTGCCGCCCAGTATCTTTCGTCCCGGTCGGACTTGTCACCGTATTCACCGGTGGAAATATCAGAGGGATTGGAAAAGTTGAGGTTGGGATTCTGCTCCAGGTAGCTCCATGCCTGCTCCGCACGGCTCAGGCAGTCCTTTGCAAAGCTGCTGTCCACATCCTTATAAAATTCATACGCCAGCGCCATGGATGCGCAGAAGTCAGCAGTTGCAGTGGAGGAAACCGGTGTAACGATCAAGGGAGCAGTCTCCTTTTCCGGTGCCACATAGCCCGGGAAGTTTTCACAGGTCACCTTGTGATAAACAGCGCCGTCCTGCCGCTGCATTTTCTGCATCCACTCCAGCTCATAGCGAACCTCATCCAGAATATCCGGAACCCCGTTGCCGCTTTCTGGAATGCCGCTTGCGTCTCCATACAGCTCCGGATTCTGCTGGTATGCATACAGCAGATCTGCTACTGCCTTTGCCGCCGGTACAATGTATCTGCCATAGTCCCCGGCATCGTGCCAGCCGCCGGAAACATCAATCTGCTGATTGGTGCCATAAATGGTCGCCATGGTGCTGTGGCATGCCGGGTGACCAAAGGTGCTGTCCTGAACCGCAGTGCCGCAGCGCTGCAAATAGAGCATCTTCACGCTGTCATCCAGCAGGTTGCCGTAAACATCGTCCCCGATCTCAAAGGTGTAGGAGGGATCCAGGCTGCCGCAGGTGATGTAGTACTTGCCCGGGGTGGTAACCTGAGAAAAATCACCAACCCGGTTGGTTTCGTTGGCAGAGCTGTTGGTCTTGTCCCCGGACAGCTGCCCGGTGTAAACAGTCTGCTTGGTGACAGCGTTCACAACGGAAAATTCGCTGGCACTGCCCATATTGCGAAATACTGCCGTTTTCTGGCTGTCGCAGCGATAGCCAACCTGGTTGGTCACAATGGGAGGCTCGTAGGGTCTGGATGCGGAGTAGTCCACCTGGCTGTCGTCGATCAGCTCCAGGGACACGTTATCCAGGTAAATGGTATGCTCCGGCAGAGCACCATCCGCTTCCTGAATCCCGCAGTTGAATACAAGCTTGGACATGATGTCGGTATCCTGCTCCATGGTGAAGGTATAGTTCACACTCTGGGGAGAATTGGTCAGATTCAGCCCCTTCCAGGTATATGCCTGGTAGGTGCCGCCGTTCTGCTGGATCATGCATTCTACAAACCGGTTGGTGCTGCAGGAAATGTCATACTTGAGCCGATACACCCCGTTCTTGTACAAGGGAATGATGTCGTAGAATACCTGAACCGCATAATTCACCTTGCCTACGTTGCTGATCTTCAGCGCCAGTCTGCCGTTTTCCGTGGACAGAGAGCAGGCACCGCCGCTTTCCTTGTAGGTACCCCAGCCGGAAGTACCGGACTCAAAAGTCGAATTGGTAATGATGTTGCCTGCTGCCAGAGTGGTCATAGTGGGCAGTGCAGGCAGTGCGGATACCAGCACTGAGCACGCCGCCGCAGCTGCTGCCAGCCTGCGAATCGCAGATTTCTTCATGGTGATGTTCCCCCTCTTTTTTGTCGCCGGGAGTCCCGGCGTTCTTGCCGCATCCGGCAAGCGGTATGTGGAAGCATACCGATTCGTTCATTTTCTCTTTTAATCATAGTGTATCTGCACAAATTTTTCTATAACTTTCACGATAAAAATAGCAAAATCTTGACCAAAACGAAACAGGCCGCTGCAATTCAGCGACCTGTAAAATCCGGAATGTTGTATTGCTTTTTGTACTGCTTTGGAGTGGTGCCCATGTACTTCCGGAACACCTTGATGAAATAGCTCTGGGAGCTGAACGCCAGCAGCGTGCTGATCTGGGTATCGCTGTATTCCGTATACAGCAGCAGAGCAGCTGCCTCCTCGATCTTCTGCTTGTTCACAAAGTCGCTGAAGGTCATGCCGGTTTCCTTTTTGAACAGCCGGGACAGATACGCCGGACTGATGTCCAGATGCTTTGCAGTATCCTCCAGCAGGATCCGGCTGTGCAGGTGGGTGATGATGTAATCCACCCCATGGACGATCTGCCGGGAGTAGGCTCCGTTCAGCTTGATGCGGCGCATTTTCCCGGTGTAATCCTCGATCATTTCCAGGTGCACCCGGCGGATCTCCGCCTCTGTCCGGCACTTGTCAGTTTTCATGATGTAAAAATCACTGAGAGTGTAGGATTCCTCCGGGGACATGCCCCCTTTGATGCAATACCGGGCGATCAATGCAGCCAGCACCACCATGTGATACCGGAGGTTCCGGAGGGGATCCTCGCTGAGCACCCCGCAGCCCTCACAGCACAGAGGCTTCATAAATACCCGCACCAGCTTCATATTCCCGGAGCAGATGCTTTCGTAAAAGGCGATCTCCCGGTCAAAAGGGGCGTGAACAAAGCTCTCCTCCCGTTGGGAGAACAAATGCTCCGCAATCTTTTTCTCCGTGTCCTGCTGCATGCCCACACCCCCTTGCCTTTATCTCCGCTGTGTCCAGAAGCGGCGGAATATCGAACGGAGCAGCCAGTACAGTCCCAGGATCAGTCCGTACAGCAATGGCTCGTACCGCACATCCAGCCAGCACCCTGTTGCCTGCTGTATCAGAAACACCCCTGCCAAAATGACCAGCAGGATCGCCGTTTCAATCCACGCCTGTTTGGCTTTCCACTTTTTCATGTTCATGCTCCTGCAATCGGCGGACGGAATTTTTGATGATCAGTTTGCCGGGAATGATCCGCTTCCCCTCGCTGTAATCCGGATGCTCCAGCTTTTTGAAGATGATATCCACCGTTGCCTGGGCCATGATCTCCAGGTTCACCTCCACTGTGGTGATGGAGGGTACGCACATATCCGACACCATGTAGTTGTCATAGCCCACCACGGACACATCCTCCGGCACCCGGTAGCCGGATTCCTTCAGCGCAGAGATCACCCGGAAGGCAGTCTCGTCGCAATTGCACACAAAGGCAGTGGGCATATCCGGCGGAAAGACCAGATCCGTAATCAAAGGGCCGTTCGGCTCCCGGTCTGCCAGAGTCCAGTCCTTCCGGTAGGGGATCCCGTGCTCCATCAGCGCCTTGATGTAGCCCATGAACCGGTCGTGGATGCTGCTTGTCTCGGTTACATTGCCCATAAAGCCAATGCGCCGGTGTCCCATGCTGATCAGATAATCCGTCAGCAGATAGCCCCCATAGTAGCTGTCGGACACAATGCTGTCCACATGGTAATGTTCATCGTAAAAATCCAGGAACACCACCGGCAGACCCACCTGGAGGATCATATCCAGATAGTCGTGAGCGATCTGTCCCAGCATGATGAGGGCATTGACCTTATGACTGGTAACCAGCTCCGGCGGCAGGCAGTTTTTCTCCTGCCGCATGGAGACGCTTTCGCACAGCACATTGGTGCTGCGCTTGAGCAGCCGGGTCACCCGCTGGGTCAGTTCCCAGTAGAAGGTTCCCTTATCGCCGCAGAAGCGCTCCGCAGTCAGGATCCCCACCGTAAGGAACCGGCGGACAGGCTTGTCCCCGGTTTCCTGCTTTTGCCGGGGCCGCCGTGCCACGGAGGGACGGTAGCCCATTTCCACTGCCTTGGCTTTGATGGCTGCACAAAGCTCTGGACTGACACCGCCCCGATCCCCCAGTGCATTGGAAACTGTGACTACGCTGACCGAGAACTCCTTAGCAATATCCGACATTTTCACGCCGTACTTCATGGCACTTCCTCCTGTCCGCCGTCCCGAAACGACGTGTATTTGATACCTATTTATATTATATCACATCCAGAGAAAACTGTATCTTGCCAGAGTGTAAATTAAACATGTACGTTGGGTGAATAAATATAACAAATAAATCATCTTTTCATTATTCCCTGTATTCAGGATGCCAAGAAAATTGAAAAACATATATTTTTTCTGTATTTCCTATTTACTTTTGCGCTTTCATGTGATAAAATGAAAGGTGACTTATAAAGCGACCAGAAAGGACGGATCATTATGACCATTACAGATATATTGGAACGCAACGCCATCCTGTACGGAAAGGACACAGCCCTGGTGGAGATCAACCCGGATATCCAGGAAGTCCATCGGGTAACCTGGAAGGAGTACGAGCTGATCGAGCCGGCACCGGTGTCCTACTACCGGCGGGAGATCACCTGGAGCGTGTTCAACGAAAAGGCAAATCGGTTTGCCAATCTCCTGCTGTCCCGAGGCGTCAAGAAGGGCGACAAGGTGGCGATCCTGCTGATGAACTGCCTGGAGTGGCTGCCCATTTATTTCGGCATTCTCAAGACCGGTGCCCTGGCGGTACCCCTGAACTTCCGCTACGCCTCTGACGAGATCAAGTACTGTGTGGATCTTGCGGAGGTGGATATTCTGGTGTTCGGCCCGGAATTCATCGGCAGAGTGGAGGAAATTGCCCCGGAGATCAGCAAAAAGCGCCTGCTGTTCTACGTTGGGGAAAACTGTCCCTCCTTTGCGGAGCACTACGACCGGCTGGTTGCCAACTGCTCCAGTGCTTCCCCGGATCTGCCCCTGGATCTGACGGATGATGCGGCAATCTACTTCTCCTCCGGCACCACAGGCTTCCCGAAAGCCATCCTGCACAACCACGAAAGCCTGCTGCACGCCTGCAAGGTAGAGCGGGAGCATCACGGGCAGACCCGGGACGATGTGTTCCTGTGCATCCCGCCCCTGTACCACACCGGTGCGAAGATGCACTGGTTCGGCAGCTTTCTGGTGGGCGGCAAGGCAGTCCTGCTGAAGGGTGTAAAGCCGAAATGCATTCTGGAAGCCATTTCCCAGGAACAATGTACCATCGTATGGCTGCTGGTGCCCTGGGCACAGGATATTCTGGACGCCCTGGATCGGGGTGAGCTGAAGCTGGAGGATTACAAGCTGGATCAGTGGCGGCTGATGCACATCGGCGCACAGCCCGTTCCCCCCAGCCTGATCGCCCGGTGGAAGAAATACTTTCCCAACCACCAGTATGACACCAATTACGGGCTGAGCGAGTCCATCGGCCCCGGCTGCGTGCACCTGGGCGTGGGCAACATCGACAAGGTAGGTGCCATCGGCAAGGCGGGCTTCGGCTGGGAGGTCAAGATCGTGGACGATAAGGGCAACACGGTACCCCAGGGCACTGTGGGTGAGCTTGCGGTCAAGGGCCCCGGCGTCATGACCTGCTACTACAACGATCCCAAGGCAACGGACGAGGTGCTCCGGGACGGCTGGCTCTACACCGGAGACATGGCGCAGGAGGATGCAGACGGCTTTATCTTTCTGGTGGATCGGAAAAAGGACGTAATCATCAGCGGCGGCGAGAATCTGTACCCGGTACAGATCGAGGATTTCCTGCGCAGCAACGACAACATCAAGGACGTGGCGGTCATCGGGCTGCCGGATCAGCGGCTGGGAGAAATTGCAGCAGCCATTGTGGAGCTGAAGCCGGATCACCCCTGCACAGAGGCGGAGATCATGGAGTTCTGCAACCAGCTTCCCCGGTACAAGCGTCCCCACAGGATCATCTTTGCGCAGGTGCCCCGGAATCCCACCGGCAAGATCGAAAAGCCACGGCTGCGAGAAATGTACGGCGGCGCAAGCCTGGTCGCAAAGCAGAATCACAGCTGATTCTGCAAACAGCTTTTTGTTCCAAACAGCACCATACATGGCATACTGCCTGAATATACCGTTGAAATTTGTGCAGAATGCCGATTGCAGGAACCCGAAAAATTGTGTATGATAAAAAAGTAAGTAAAAAGTCCATGGGGTCATAGCGCATGCTTCATGGGTACTGATGACAGCTGTTTCTTCCCCTCTCAAGCCGGACAGCATCATGCAAAGCGCCTTTGATCGCTTTCACGATGCGTCCCACGGAAGAACAGCGCTCCTGTACGCTGTCCGTACCGCCGTATGTGCGGCAGGAGAATCGTTACGGCGGAGAAAAGAGGATGTTATGAAATTTACAAAATTTGCCGTTGCCCTTCTGGCATGCACCTTTGTAGGCGCAGCATTCGTAGGCTGCGGTTCTGACAGCAGCAGCGAAGCGCCTGCCACCACAGAAGCAGCCACCACACAGGCTCCCGCAGCTACAGTCGCTGCCGATCAGGCTGCTACTCCGGCTGCAACCGCTGCCGCTCCCGTAGAGTTTGAAAAGGCAGTTGTTGCGGAATCCGGCGATGCGATCCTGGCAATGGTGGATGAGCAGTGGTATGTGCAGTACTGGGGCAAGGACACCGATCTGCTGACCTATGACGCAGGGGTTGAGAAGATTACCGGTGACGGAGATTACACCGTCAGCGTCAACGCAGGCACCAAGGGCTGTCTGTACGACATTACCGGCGACGCAAACGGCGAATACACCCCTGCCGGCATTTCCTTTGCCGCTGTAAAGGTATTTGACGGCACCACCCTGTTCCCGGATATGTCCATCGACATCACCTCCATCAAGGTTGACGGCAAGGAAATCACGATGACCGCAAAGAACTATACCTCCTCTGACGATGGCAAGGAAATGCGTGCAAACATCTGCAACACCTTTGTAAACAGCCTGCCGGAGGATGCACACAATGCGGACGGCGTCATCGCTGCTGACAACAAGGACTATGCTCCGGTCATCATCGATACCAAGGACTTCAAGTCCTGGACCACAATTGAGGTCAACTTTACCGTAAGCGGTACCGGCAAGACCAAGGAAGATGCCGGCACAGCTGACGATTCCAGCAAGGCGGAGGATGCAAGCAAGGCAGATACTTCTGCTGACTCCAGCAAGGCTGAATAAGCGCCCATGAAATATACGCCGCCGGTACAGCGATATCGGCGGCGTTTTTCTGTGTATGCAAAGAATCCGGCACAGGATCTCTCCCGTGCCGGATCTTTTACTGGTTGTGCAGAGAAAGGATCTCGCCCATCTTGGTCTTGGCAAGATAGCTCTGACCCTCCCGCATGTGCTCGTACACCCGGTGACTGCAGGAAAACTTGCGGTTGAAAGCGCCGCATTTGCAGACTACCGTGTAGTGTACCACAGTGCCGCCATGCTTCTGGCGGCGGTTCTTTGTGGTATACTTGGATTTGACCAGCACTGTCTGCTTGTGCTCCCTGCCCAGGTACAGCACCACGCCGTAAGCGATAAAGCTGCCCACAAACAGCACCAGGATCACAATGCCGATGATCGCCGTTGCATTCATAGCATCCTACACCTTTCGTCAGAATGATTGTTTTTATTGTATCACTTTTTCGGAAAAAAGTCAAATCCCGTTGGCTTGACAATTTGCCGTTTCTGGAGTAGACTTATAATCATAACACCACAGCGGCACGCTTCTGCACTGCCGGGAAAGGATTTTATATGCTTTGTAGAAACTGCGGCACAGACAATGAACCCGGTGCAGCCTTTTGCCACGGCTGCGGTGCACCCATGCAGCAAGCTCCTCCCATGCAGCACTGTCCCGGCTGCGGACAGGAGATCCCCCCTTCCGGGCTGGCTTTTTGCCCCAACTGCGGAATGCCTCAAGGGCAGAGAATGCCCAACGTAAATGAAGCTCCGCCCCGGCAACCCCCTCTGCCGCCGCCCATGGGTCAGATTCCGCCCATGCAGCAGGCACCTCCCCCGGGCATGTACAATCCCTGGCAGCAGCCCATACTGCCGGAAAGCAACGGCAAGGCGGTGGCAGGCATGGTGCTGGGCATCCTCAGTCTCATGGCGTGGATCCTGCCCCTGGTGGGATACCCCATCTCCATCACCGGTCTGGTTCTGAGCATCAAGGGAAAGCAGGAGACCCGGGGCGGCATCGCCAAAGCCGGGTTCGTCATGTCCATCATCGGTCTGAGCCTGACCGCCTGCAGCTCCCTGTTGGGAATCCTCCTTCGATAAAGCATCACCTGCACAGGGCATTCCACTGCTTTGTGCAGGTTTTGTTATAAGCGGATACAATCGCATATAAAATAATCATAAAATTGCATTGCCACAGTTTAAAAAATATGTTATTATATACATATTCTGTTGCTTTGTGCAGAGAGCAACGATGAAAACAGGCAGCTTCTCGGAAGTACGCTTGAAACAGGGGGAAATTGAATATGAACGTTTCGCACAAGAGCCACCGGCGTCGTGCCGGACTGATGGCGCTGTGCATGCTGGCAACCTGCGGCGCAATGCTGCCGGAAAACAGCGTGCAGCAAACCGTTTCTGCGGACAGCTTCGGGCTGTACGGAGATCTGGACGGCAACGGCATGGTCAACGCCATGGACCTGCAACTGCTGAAATCCTATGTACTGGGCAATATCACCAGTTTTCCTGCGGGTGATGCCTCCTTCGGGGATCTGACAGGAGACGGGCAGGTGAACAAGGCGGATGTACAGATCCTGCAGGATTATCTGATGAGCCGGTGCAACGGCTTTATCCAGCAGGGTACCGTATATGACAACATCTATTTTGCAAAGCATGCGGCGCTGGAGCTTGCCGCAACGGAAACCACCAACGCCGGTTCCCTTACCGGTACCTACGTCAACGTGGACAATGTGCAGGGCAGCGCTGTCACCTGGACGGTGCAAGCACCTGTGGAGGGAAATTACCGGGTTGATCTGCGTTTTGCCAACGGCAGCGGCGCAGTCCGTCCCATGGCACTGCAATGCAGCAATGGTTCTGACACCTGGACTCTGCCCTTTGCCGCTACCAGCGGCTGGGCGGACTGGCAGACCTACAGCTTGGTGCTGAAGCTGAACGCCGGAGAGAATACGCTTCGTGTGACATCCACCCAGGACGCAGGCGGGCCCAATCTGGACTACCTGCGGCTGACCCGGACGGATGCAGAAGCGACTGCGCCGGATGCTGTGGATCCGCCGGTAACAGAGGAAGTAACGCTGGCGGATATGCCGGCAGAATACACCACTGCCATGGAGTGGATCTGGACCAACCGGATCCAGGACGAGCAGTCCACCGCACGACGGAACACCATCTTTGACCAGATCGTGGGAGGGAACGGCTCCATCAACTATGTGATCCGTTGGCAGTCCTACAAGCACATTACCCTGGAGCAGCGGCAGAAGCTGGAGCAGCTGCTGGAGGATGCCATCAATGGCTGGACGGATTACCTGGTTGGCTATGAGGGCTGGAAGTACCAGCATGTGGACGTGAAGATCGTAGGCTGGGCAGTACTGGACAAAAGCTGCCTGGAGGATCTGCAGCCGGACGAGATCGTCTACGACAATCTGCTGGAGCCCTACGACAGCTCCAGAGACACCTCCAACGGGGTGGAGACCATTCCGAATCAGCTGCCCAGTGCGCCGGATGAGCTGTCCCGGTTCTATCACTTCTCCAACAACATCGGCTTCGATTATCCGGGCGGACTGGATAAGCGGTTTGATATGTACCTGTGGGCAACCCAGGGTTTCCCCTCCATCGGGGGCTGCGGCGGCGACTGGGGACAGCGCCTGTCCGATGATGCCTATCTGAACATTATCAACTCCGGCTTCGGCATTCACGTGCTGGAGCATGAGCTGGGACACGGCTTCGGTCTCACGGACTTCTACGGAGGCGAAGGCGAAAAGGGCGGCTTCCCGCCCGGAGGATTCCCCGGCGGCGAGAACTCTTTGATGATGGCAGGTTCCGCAAGCAAGATCACCGACTTTGACAGCTGGATGCTCCGGTACGTTTGGAGCAAGATCAAGGACGAAAGCGGCAGATTCTCGTAACAGGATCCAAGCCCGGATGCAGGAAATCTGTGTCCGGGCTTTTCTGTGTCCAGACATGATTTTCAGAGGCAGCACCGCAATATATTCCGGAAAAACTGCAACAAGCACCTAGACACATCCAACAAAACATGCTATACTATTTAGTGTATTTTTAAGCATAAATACATGATGCATAATCTATGATGAGGGGGATTTTTATGCTGAAAAAACTATGGGCATACCTGAGCGCTGCTGCCGTCAGCGTGGCAATGCTGGGTTCCATGTCCGCAAACGCCGCTTATGTGAAGGCAAACGACTACACCCGGAACCTGTCCGTAACGGATGTAACCGCAGTGCAGGACTATCTGACCGCAAAGTGCGATACGGTCAATTCTCTGGCAGATCTGAACCAGGACGAAGTCATTGATGCCATGGATCTGGCGCTGCACAAGCGGATTCTGCTGGGAAACCTGGAGCTTCTGGAGCCGCCCACACAGATGCGGGATCTGACCGCAAGCCAGCTGCTGGACGAGATCACCATTGGCTGGAACCTGGGCAACACCCTGGATGCTACCACAACCTCCTGGCTGCCCAATCCCACACCGGCACAGTCGGAAACCGCCTGGGGCTGTCCCATGACCACCAAGGCAATGATCGACAAGGTGAAGGAAGGCGGCTTTAACACCGTCCGGCTGCCCGTCAGCTGGATCGACCATACCGGCAGTGCACCGGAGTACCAGATCGACGAGGCTTGGATGAACCGGGTACAGGAAGTGGTCAACTATGTGATCGACAATGACATGTACTGCATTCTCAACATTCACCACGAAAACGATTGGCTGATTCCCACCAACGCCCAGAAGGACAGCGTCAACGCCCGGCTGGAGGCCATCTGGACCCAGATCGCCACCCGGTTCGGCAGCTACGATGAGCATCTGATTTTCGAGGGCATGAACGAGCCTCGGCTTGTGGGAGATCCCAACGAGTGGAACGGCGGCAACCAGGAAGCACGACAGGTCATCAACAGCTACAACCAGACCTTTGTGAACACCGTCCGGGCAACTGGCGGCAACAATGCCATTCGCTGTCTGATGGTACCCACCTATGCGGCATCCTGCTCCTCTACAACGGTGAATGACTTCGTGCTGCCCACGGATACGGTTGCCAACAAGCTGATCGTGGACATCCACAGCTACTCGCCCTATAACTTTGCACTGAATACGAGTGGCACCTCCAGCTTCACCCAGTCTGACATCAGTCAGCTCCAGTGGACCCTCCAGGAGATCTACAACTCCTTCGGCGCAAAGGGCATTCCGGTCATCATCGGAGAATTCGGCGCTCTGAACAAAAACAACATCAATGACCGGGTACTCTGGGGGGAGAATTATCTCCGCATCGCCAAGAGCTACAACATCCGTTGCATCTGGTGGGATAACAACGCCTTCGACACCAGCGGCGAGAATTTCGGACTGCTGAACCGAGGAACTCTGACCTGGCAGTATCCGGAGCTGCTGGAAGCCATGATGAAGGGATTAAACAGTTAAGGCAACACCGCACAAAACACGCCTGGCGGCTTTGCCTGAAAAGCCATGCCAACCGATATCAAAAAGGGAAGCCAATCGCTTCCCTTTTTTGTCGCACTGGAACCCTGGAGCGTAACCGGACTTGTCCACTTTCCTACCCTTTGCCGAAAAAGGATGGAAAAGCAATCAACCGACTGTACAAATCAGCGAAAAAAAATTTCCCCTGCCTGTTTTTTCTTGTTTTTTTCCGAAAAACGTGATACACTAAGGGTAGAAACAAAACCATTACGGAGAAAGCATACAGACTTTTAGCCTGGGGGGAGCACATGGCGAAAAGCAGAATGGAATTTACAAAGAATCAGACGGAGTGGATCGTTCTGACCCTGCTGGCGCTGCTGTTGCTGCTGTTCCAGCTGATTACCTCCCGCCTTACACGGTACGGCGGAACCTTTGCCATTGGTGAAACGGAGTTAGAATACGGCAGGCTTTGCAGCATCTTCAATGTGCTGCAAATCTTCACCGGCATGCTGATGGTCATCAACACCAAGCGCAAGGGCTGGATCTGCATGTCCATTCTCTCGATTTTGAATCTGATAATGGTAACCTCCACCGTATTTGTTCAGCAGCAGGTCAACAATCTGCCCGGAGTCGCTATGCAGGCGCTGAATCTCATCATTTGCAGCACCATTTATTTTTATGTACGCAAATGTGACATCAACGCCGCCAGGCTGGATGAAGTCGCCAATACGGACGAGCTGACCGGGCTGCCCAACCGGCGTTCCCTGCTGCGGCATGTAAACAGGCGAATCAGCAAGGGAAATCCCTTTGCCTTTGTGCTGCTGGACCTGGACAACTTCAAATCCATCAACGACACCGCCGGTCACGAATACGGAGATGAGATCCTACAGCAGATTGCCCAGCGATGGAAGGAGCAGGTGCAGAATAAAAACGCCTTTTTTGCCCGGCTGGGCGGAGATGAGTTCGTGCTGATCACGGACTACAACGGGGATCTTGGAAAGCTGGAGCAGATGCTCCACGAAGCCATCAACCGTGCACCTTCGGATCAGCGCACCCGGTTCTCGGTGCGGGACAGCTCCTTTTTCATCACTGCCAGCATGGGGATATCCCTGTTCCCGGAGCATGCGGACAACGTTTCCACCTTGATGAGCTATGCGGATATTGCCATGTACCAGGCAAAGGCACGGGGCAGACAAGGCCTGTGCATGTTCCGGCAGGAAATGGACTCCGCACTGACCGACAATCTGCAAATGGAGCAGATGCTCCGGGATGCATTGCAGGAAAACCGCTTCTTCCTGGTGTTCCAGCCCCAGTACCACATTTCCGATCACAGCCTGCGGGGCTTTGAGACCCTTGTCCGGATGCGGGATGCAGAGGGCAATCAAGTCAATCCGGGTCGATTTATCCCGGTGGCGGAGGCAAGCGCTCTGATGATTCAATTGGATCAGTGGATCATGGGGAACGCCCTTACCTGCATGCAGCCCGTTGTGGCACAGCACCCGGATATAATCCTGTCTGTGAATGTTTCCGCCCGGAACCTGCTGCATGGGGATTTCTCCGCCTATGTGCAAAATCTGCTGCGCAGCACCGGCTTCCCGGCAAGAAATCTGGAGCTTGAGGTGACGGAATCCTTGTTCATCTCCTCTCTGGAGCATGCAAGCAAGATTCTGAACCGGCTGCGTGATATGGGGATCCGCATCGCTCTGGACGATTTCGGCACCGGCTACGCTTCCCTCAGCTATCTGAACCGGCTGCCCATTGATCTGCTGAAAATCGACAAATCCTTCATTGACCAGATCAACAGCGACCCAAACGGCAATGCCTTTGTTAAGGCTATCATCACCATGGGGCATGTGCTGGGCTGTGAGGTCATTTCCGAAGGGGTGGAATCCGACAGCCAGCTGGACGTGCTGAAAGGCTACGCCTGTGATCTGCTCCAGGGCTTTCTGTGGGGCAAGCCCCTTTCCTTTGAGGAGGCAAAGCAATTGACCCAGAAGGAACCCATTCAAGCATAAAAGCAAGACCCGTTCCGGATGCATACCATCCAGGACGGGTCTTTTCAGCAGCAGTGCCGCTGTCCAACCATATTTACTGCTTTTTATGGACAATCAGTCCTTCCCTGCGTAATTTCTGCTTCAATGCGCTGCGCCGGCTCTTGATCAGCATCACCACGACGATTCCCAGCAGCATGGGAGCAGCAACTGCCGGCGTCACAATCAGCGGATCGATCCGGTACGCCTCATTGGCAATGTAACGGGGTGCCGCATCCTCCGGCGTTTCCACCCGAACGCCCCGCACCAGCAGCCGATGGCTGTTGATGCCATAGGGAGTGCAGGTAAACAACGTGCAGTAATCCCTGCCGGGAATCAATTGCAGATCCGTAACATCCGTAGGGTCCACAATCTTGACCTGATCCACCCGGTACATCACCACCCGGTTCAGCACGGTGATGGTGAACAAATCCCCGGGTTCCAGCTTATTCAGATCCGTAAACAGACGGGCACTGGGCAGTCCCCGGTGACCGGACAGCACCGCATGGGTGCCCTCGCCTCCGATGGGCAGACTGGTTCCCGGCAGATGTCCCACAGCGCTTTGCAGCACATCGGTTTCCACCGTGTGATACACAGGCAGCTCCACCCCGATTTTATCGATGGTCACATAGCCCATAATGCCGGTTCCGGTAATGTCCAGCGCCTCCAGATATCCGGGTACCCGTTCCGGCTGATAGAATGCCCCCTCCGTCCGGGCAAGGGCATCGTTGTACGCCCGGGCTTCGGCAAAGATCTCATCATAATCCGCTTCCGACATATGGGATGCGATCTCGTCATAGGAGGCAATGGCCTTGGACTGGTGCTTGGCGTTGATATACTCACTGATGACCGGATATAACAGCAAGGAGATGCCAACGAAAAATGCGGCAGCTATCACAGCAGTTGACACATAACGCTTCATTGACATCCCCTCGTTGTTAAAAGAAAAGCAGGGCAGCGGAGAGATCCTCCGCTGCTTGCTTTACATCATTCAGTTCTGATCCGCCTTATCCTCTACGGACAGCTTCTTCTTGGTGATTGCCATCACAACAGCGCCGCAAACCAGCAGACCGCCGATGACATAGAAGATGGTGGTACCGATGCCGCCGGTGATAGGCAGAACGGAGCCCTTGTTGTTCTCTACCGTCAGCTTCACCATGTCATCCTCAAAGGTTGCATTGGTACTTACAGTCCAACTACAGCCGGTTGCGGAGGGTGCCGCAGTAATGGTAACAGTAATGGGAGCAGTCAGCAGGTTATAGCCGCTCTTGGTTTTCAGCTCGGTGATGTAATAGGTACCTGCACCCAGGCCCTCGAAGGTAATCAAGCCGTTTGCATCAGTTGTGCCGCTTGCGGTAACCTTCTGCATCTTTGTCTGCTCGGCGGTATCCGTTACTTTTGCATACTTTACAGAGGTAGAAACATACTTACTCTCGGTTTCAGTAGTGGGAACGGTTTCAGTAAAGGTGCCGTCCTTCAACTGATAGTATGTACCAGCCGCATCCTGCTTGAAGTATTCACCCTTGGATACAGCAGTCTTGATGGAAGTACCGGTGATCTGGAACTCAACGCCTTCCAGCTTGACGTTGTGGTCTGCGCCGTCCACCTTCGTCAGCTGCAGCTTGGTGGAGTAGGTCACAGTCACATGCTCCGGCGTTTCGCCAACCGGGTCGGTGGTATCCGGCTCATTGTCGCCCTTGTAGTCCACGTTGGGGTTGTTGGAATAGGTCAGTTTTACGGTATTCTTGTTGCCAGCCTGCGTCAGGTCAGCCTTTTCGTTCAGAGTTGCGGAGTAGGTCACTACAATGTCCTTGCCGGCTTCGCTCTTGTACTGGATGAAGTTCTTGATGACGATCTTCATGGTGTTTGCTGTGTCGTCATAAACCACATCGTAAGCATCCGCAGCCAGGGTAGTGGTGCCGATCTTGATGGCTACGTCCTTGTTGTAGGTCAGACCAGCGGTCATGCTATCGTTCAGTACGAAGAAGTACTTGGTGTAGCCCTGCATCTGGGGAACCTTGGATGCGATCACGAAGGGAACCTTGTCGCCGATGGTTGCTTCATTGGCTGCAACGCCGGTGGTAATGTCCGTACCGATCTTCTTGTCAACGGTGGGGTGATCCGCCTTGGGATTGACTGTTACGTCCTTTACCACCTTGAGGATGTTCAGAGACAGCGCATCATCTGTTACGGTGGTAACATCCTTCAACAGGTAGTAACCAGCCGGAACAGTGATCTGACCAGTGCTGGAGGAGGCTGTAGCAGTGGTCAGGAACTTGCCTGCCAGCTTTGCAAAAGCCACTGCTTCATCAGAATCATCCGTGAAGTCTGCCAGCTTCTCTGCCACTGTCTTTGCATCTGTGCAGGATGTAAAGGGAGCATTCTTTTGCAGCTCCGTCAGAAACGCAGCCCCGTCAATGCCGGTGCCCCATTCGATATCGGACAGGGTGCTGCCGTCCAGGTTGCCCCGGAAGATCTGATAGGCTTCGTAGGTACGGTCAATGTCGCCTGTCGGCTTGTTGATGGTGATGGTATAGTCAGCCGCTGATGCGGTCAGACCCATCGCAAACGCCATGGTGAATGCCAATACGCATGTGAGGAATACGTTGAAAATTCTTTTTGTCGCTTTCATAAATCTTACTCCTTTTTGTTGATATTTTGATGGGGATTCCGGGAAGTCCTATGCGCTCGACCTCCTTTTCCTCCGGATCAATTTGTATGAATACAGCCCACTTGCCAGAATCAAAAGAGATCCGCCCCCCAGAAACGGCACCAATCCTACGCCGCCGGTGGCGGGCAGGGTATATGCAATACTCTGGTTTTTGATGATCATTGGCGTTTGTGCTGTGTTCGACGAAACATACATATCAGAATAGCTGGGCGTGAACCCGGTCATGGGATCCTCCTGCACAAAGTATTGATAGATCCTGTTGGGAACCTGATCCAGCTCTGTGCCGGAAAGGGTTTTGATCCAGCCCTCTACGGCGGTGATCTCGATCCGCTTATTCCAAGCGTCCAGATGCCAGTTATCCACATTCTGCTGTACGTCTGCGGGAATGGTCTTCCCGGTCACGGTAAAGCTATAAAATTCCGGATTGTTCAGCAGAACCCGACCTGTGTTCTGTTCTACAGAAATATCCATGCCCGCCGGTGCAATGATTACCTCATCCAGGAACAGATCCGTGAACTTGTCCGTGCCTTCCTCTCCGTTGGTTTCAACCTGGAGCTTCATATTCGTACAGCCCGCAGGAATGGTCAGACTTGCATTGCGCAGATGAATCCAGGAGCCGGAAGGAGCCGCACCCACCGTAGCGATGTTCAGATAATTTGACCCGCCGGCACTGTCTTCATAGTACAGAGTCAGATTCAAAGGTGCGGTATGGTCTGCGCCGAGAGGATGCGTCGTTTTGTTGTCGGACTCTGTATAGACAGCCGCCCGGTTCACATAAGCACTGAAGCTGTAGGTCTGACCTGGCTTGATGACGTTGGAATCCAGTGGAAAGGCAACAGCCATCCACTTCTCTGTCCGGTTATAGATTTTCAATGCATGGTAGCCGGAACCGGTGGCTGCATAGTTGGTAGTATAACCGTCTCCCAGCTTAGCCCCCGTGCTTGTCCAACCCTCATAGGTGCCTTCAAAGGTGTGATGCAGCAGCAGCTTGGAGGGATCCATTACATTGTCAAACCGCACCCGAACCAGCGCACCCACCTGGATATCCTGCACGGTGAATACCCCATTGGCATAGGCTGCACTGCATTTATCTGCACTGACTACGGAAAAGTTTTCCGCCGTTCCCTCCGTAACCCCCAGCGTAAAGGTGAAGCTGCTGCCCACATAGGCAAGCTGCTTGTACTGCTCCAGCAGCGCACCGGCAGGGGAAACCACCTGGATGGTAACCGGGATCTCCACTTCCTTGCACTGCCGCTGAAGCAATGCGGAAACCGACTGTGCCGTAGGCGTGCCCTGCATAGGCGTACCGTCCGGCGCAAGCCACTGTTTCTGAATGCTGAGGGTAATGGCATCCTTCGGGGTATTGGTAATGGTGTACTCCAGCGTACCGCCATTCTGCCCGGAGGTGTATCCGGCAATATAACCATCGGGGATATCCACCTCCTCCACCCGGTAAGAATAGGTGCGTCCGGCATACTGCACCGGCAGCCTTGTGTAGCTCCACTTCCAGCCGGATGCATCATTCAGATAGAACTTCCTCTTGCCGTCGATGGAAACCAAAGCGTCCGGCTGACCGCTTTCAATGCGCCAGATCTGGAAACCGATGGCGTCCGCCGTGTGACTCACAGTACTGCTGTCTCTCCAGACCTTCTGTACGCTGATGGGCATGTACCGCTCCGTCACCGCCGTATTGCTGAATACAGGAGCACTGCCGCCGGGGTATGCCATGGATGCGGACAGATTTCCTTGGGCATCCGCAGTCACGGTGACCGTAACCGTTTCCGTGTGGCTGTCGTAAAAGATCCCCCCGAAATAGGGCTTGCCGTCAATCTGCACCGCCTCGCCGGGAATATTCTCCCGGATGGTGTAGGTGTAGGTACCGGGCATCACGAAATACTGGGCGTCAAAGGTAACCTGACCGGTTGTATCGCAGTACTGTCGGTCGATCAGCTTTCCGTCCTTGTCCAGAAGCTCGAACAGGAACTGGTTTGTACCGATGCTGCCGTTGGTCAGCTGCTTGCGGGCAGTCGGTTCAACGGATGCAGGCTCCACTTTGATAATCTGGTTCACGTTCGCCATCAGATTGAAGTCCAGACCGGAGTGATCCGGACACTTGTTGTTTGCATCCACCACGCTCCGGTGACTCATATCAAACACGGCGCTGAGAATGGTAACATCGCTTTCGCCGGTGCTGTCGGAGATATCCGTTTCCGTCTGACTGATCTGCACGCCATTCTTTGTGACGGTCACGATCTGTCGTCTGGGCTTCAGCAGCAGCTGCACGTCAAATTGTGCGTGATCCACCTCACTGGGCTTCACCCACTTTTTGTCGTTTCCCATGCACTTATACTTGGAGGTCAGCTCGTACTGGGTCTCCCCCGGCTTACCATTCGACTCATAGTCCGTGGATTCATAGGTCTTAATGACCGTCCCGGCAGCGTCATAAATGTAACAGTGATTTACGCCTGTGATATAAGAATCAAAAATCTGACGGGTGGTGACCTGATTCCCGTTCTGGTCTGTCACGGTACGCTTGATCTCGTAAAAGCCGCCGTCCGTGATCTCGATATCCGCATGGTCGTAGTGGAAATCCTTCAGTTCCTGGTTGGGATCCGGTACAGAAACGTAGAAGGTCTGCTCATCGAAGTGAATATCTCCTTTACCAGCGCCACTCACAGTGTAGGTTCTTTCAAATTTGTGCGTTCCATCCGACAACTCTGTATGTATTTCACTTGGTGTACTAAAAACTGCTTTATTGGGGTCCAAGGGTTTCGATCCGCTCCAACGACTAGGATTTGAATCGTCTGTGTAATAGCAAAGCTCTACTGAATCTCCCACCTGGAGAATATAAGGACTCTCTTCAGAGTTCAGAATATACTTGCCGTCATTTTCCCCCGGAAGTACCAAGTCAGCCAGATACTCATGCACCTTATCCTTGCTCCGCTCACCCAAAGCGGTTTTTACATAGATTACATTCTTTTCGTAGGAGGCGGAGGCATCCGCCAGATAATTGGGCAGCTGAACGGTTTCCCGCTCCGGCTCTGTTGCCGGTTCCGTGGGATCCTCCGTGGGGGTCGTGATCTCCACCACCGGCGGCTCATTGTTTGCCGTATCGATCCCGGTGCATGCCACCGTATGTATATGCTCCGGCAGAGTGCAGATCAGCTGACCGCCGTCCGCATAGCATGCAGCACTGTGCTGATGCTCCTCCATGCCGCAAACGGTTTCATTCGCCATGGTAATGCCCACGCCCCGCAGCGTCCATGCCACAGAGCAGGCTACCACAAGTCCAAGAATCAGCAGGATCCATGTAAGCCGTATATTTCGTTTATGTCTTGCCCGGATGTCTGTAACGCAGCTGTCAGTCATATTTCTCACCACGCTTTTTGCCAACATTAATCCCCGGTATATTGCCGGGAATTAAGGCGATGCCAAAAACAATTCAGCCTCCGATGGGCCAAACCTGAAACAGAACGAATCCAACGATCTGATCCTGATCCACACAGCCGATCTCACTGCTTCGGCTGTCGATGGAGGTGCTCCGGTGATCCCCCAGGACAAACACCTTGCCCTCCGGCACCTGGCACGGAAAGGTCACATCACATTCGCCCAGTGTCTTGTCCGACACATAGGGCTCATCCAGCAGGACGCCGTTTACTGACACATTGCCCTGTATATCAATACTCACCACATCCCCGGGCAGTCCGATGATGCGCTTCAAAAGCATCTTGTTCTGCCAGGAAATGCAGCAAAGCTGGGATCGTTCGTAACGCTTGGATTTCAGGAGAACCAGTACATCCCCATCGCTGAGGGTGGGTTCCATGCTGTTGCCGGAAACCTGGATCACCGGCAGGAACAGGGTGGACACCAGCACCGCCACTGCGGCAATCACCGCCAGCACGGAAAGGGTGCTGATGAAAGCACGTTTGTAGCGCTTGCGGTACTGATCCTGCTGATAGGCGCGGGAAACCTGCTCCGGAGAGGGGAGGGAAACCTGCCGCCTGTTGCGCCTGCTCATATTTTATCCGCCTTCTTTTCCGGCTCCGGCAGCGGATCCGCCGCCCGGATATGCTCCAGATAAGCGTCTGCCGTTTTCTGCGCCGCTTCAAATATACCGGTTAGTGCTGCGGTAGCCTCCGCAATACTGCCTGCCTGCTGAATCTTCAGATTTTTTTCATCCAGCTGTGCCTGCAATGCCTCTACCCGGCTTTGCAGCGCCTGCTCTCGTTTTTGATACTCATAAATGATTTCAATCAGTTCGCTGCGTTTCAAGCGTTTGAATTCTTTATCAGTCATATGAACACCCCATGGAATCCCCGCCTAGGCATGCATCCATACTGAAAGTCACATTTGTGCTGCATTTGTTTCACTTCTGTGCTGCACATAACATTGGGACTCCTTATTACATTTCTATCATAGCAACTTTTCAAAAACGGTTCAATATCATTTTATGCTGTATTTATAGCACATTTATGCTATTTCGAGAATGAACGATCCGAAATATACATATTGTATAAAAATATCGCATATTATAATATATGATACGGAAATAGTTTGAAATTTTCTGCTATGATCGTATCTATTTCAGAAGAATGCGAGGCTTGATACAGAGAAACCGTCAGAAATCAGCCCTTGCGGCGTAAATTTGTTCTGCACCAGCTTCTTCCCCGGCAAGCATAAAATTACAGGGCGTAAAGATTTACTACTGAAATACGCCCCGTTTCGCCGAATTGCGTTTTTCAGAAAAATGTGATATAATGCAAAAAAACTCATCCGAAAGGAAGGTGCGTCATGCCTTTACAAATCATCCGACAGGACATTACCCAAATGAAAACCGACGCCATTGTCAACGCTGCAAACTCCACCCTGCTGGGAGGCGGAGGCGTGGACGGCTGCATACACCGGGCTGCCGGGCCGGAGCTGCTGAACGCCTGCAAGGCGCTGGGCGGCTGTCCCACGGGAGAAGCCCGGATTACGCCCGGCTTCCGGCTGTCCTGCAAGTACATCATCCACACGGTTGGCCCCCTATGGCAGGGTGGACACGCCGGAGAACCGGCACTGCTGCAGGCATGCTACCGGAATGCACTGACCCTGGCTCTGAAGCATGGATGCCGGAGCATTGCCTTTCCTCTGATCTCCGCCGGTGCATACGGCTATCCGAAGCGCCAGGCACTGCAAATTGCTGAGGATACCATTCTGACGTTTCTGGAACAGCATGAAATGGCGGTATACCTGGTGCTGCTGGATCCAGGTGCCGTTGTACTGAATGAGCCCTATGCCACGGAGCTGCCTGCATTTGTCCGGCAGATGCTCCGCAAGGGGCAGTCCCCCTCCCGGGCTCATGGATTCCCCCTGCGCCGGCGGCAGGCTGCCGCTGTGCCCACGCTGGAAAGCACCCTGGAGGAGGACGCATGCCCCCAGATGGCATTCTGCATCCCCTCCTCCCTGAACGAACGGCTGGCGCAGATCGATGAGAGCTTTTCCCAAATGCTGCTGCGGAAGATCGATCAGCTGGGCATGACGGATTCTGCATGCTACAAGCGGGCGAACATAGACCGGAAGCTGTTTTCCAAGATCCGCAGTGACATGCACTACAAGCCCAGTAAGTCAACTGCCGTGGCGTTTGCCATCGCCCTGCAGCTGGATGGGCAGGAGACCGGGGAACTGCTGCGAAAGGCGGGCTTTGCCTTGTCCAACAGCAGCAAATTTGACATCATCATCCAGTACTTTATTGCCAAAGGGAACTATAATATCTTTGAGATCAACGAAGCCCTGTTCGCCTTTGACCAGCCCCTTTTGGGCAGCCGGTAAAATGTCGCTCTTCATGCGACCTGCCGGAGCGCAGAATCCTCTATACTATGGTTGTAAGGAATCCACACAACCACTATAAGGAGGATGCATTATGGCAAACAACACAACGGAACTGGTTTTCATTCTGGACAGAAGCGGCTCCATGGCAGGGCTGGAAAGCGACACCATCGGCGGCTTCAACGCAATGCTGGACAAGCAGAAGAAGGAACAGGGCGAGGGCTTCGTCACAACGGTGCTGTTCGATGACCGGTGCGAGACCCTGCACGACAGAAGGAAGCTGTCAGAGATGGCGCATATCACCGACCGGGACTACACCGTCCGGGGATGCACAGCACTGCTGGATGCAATGGGCAGCACCATTACCCACATCCGGAACATTCACCAGTACATCCGACCGGAGGATGTGCCTGCCCACACGGTTTTTGTGATCACCACGGACGGCATGGAAAACGCCAGCCATTCCTATACGCTGGAACAGGTCAGGGGCATGATCCAACAGCAGAAGGAGGCAGGCTGGGAATTTTTGTTCCTGGGCGCAAATATAGACGCCCTGCAAACCGCTGCCAGCATGGGAATCCGGGAGGATCATGCCGCCCAGTATATGTGCGATGCAGCAGGCACCCAGCTGAATTTCGAGGCGGTGAGCTGTGCCGTATCCTCCGTGCGGGCAAATTGCTCCGTAGGGCGGGAATGGAAGAAACGAATCGAGGAGGATTTCCGCACACGCAGCAAAAAGCATTAAGCAATACTACACAATCTTTGTGCGGTATTGCCTTAACAAAAAGCAGACAGGTTACCCTGTCTGCTTTTTTGATTGTGGATGCTCCCGGATCAGCTGAAAGTACCCGCCCAGGGAGGTCAGCGCATATCCCGCTTATTCAGCAGCAGACAGGCAAGAGCAGCTGCCACGCCGGCGTAGCATACAAACAGCACCAGCAGAGACCAGGTGTGCTCTGCACTCCGGATGCTGAACAAATAGGTATCCAGGAAGTACTTTGTTACATTGGGATTCTGTACATGCAGGAACTTGCGTACCAGGAAATTCAGGGGCATTGCTGCAAGCGCAGCCATATTCATGCTGGCGCACACGCTGTAGGTAACCGCAAGGGCTGTGCCCCGGGCAAATGCTGTGATGAACTGGACGATAAACAGGAAGGTCAGCAGTAGCAGGAAGTGCATTCCCATGTATCCAAGGGTTGCTCCCTGCAAGCCCAGCCCCGTATCCGGATAGAAGCACTTGAACAGGATCGCCACAACAAGAAAGTTGACAAGGTTCACTGCCAGCACATAGATCCCCAGGGACAGGATCCGGGGCAGAAGCACGGAGGAGCGGTTGTTATACTGGGTCACGATATTCTTCACATAGCCGTGCTTTTCGTCAGAATTGTAGAATATGGCAGCAAAGATGCCGAAGATCATCATGGGAAAGCCGTTCTGCATCACACCCAGATATTCGTCCAGGATACTGGTTTCTGTCTCCGGCTGCTCTTCCTCCATAACCACAGAGGTGTCACCGTCCATTGCCATAGAATCCGTCATTTTGTCGATCATATAGTTGACGGAAAGGGTGAAGGCTGTCAGCCCCACCAGGATAATCATGCAGACCCACGCCACCTTGGTGCGGAGCATTCTATATAAGTACAGCTTCGTCAGATTAAGCATTCTGGTTTCCTCCTGTGATCTTGAAGTAATAGTCCTCCAGCTCCGTGGCAACGATTCTGGACTGGACAATGGTGCAGCCGTCCAGGATCAGCTGCCGGTTCATGGCAGCGGTTTCATCCAGCCGCTCGAACACTTGCACGGTTTCCTTATCCATAACCTTGAACCTGGTATAGCCCATTTTCTCCAGGGATACGCTGACCTGCTCCGGCTGCGGGGTGATGATTTCCACATAGTTGGAACACTTATCCATCAGTTGCGCATGGGAGATCTCTTGCAGCAGCTTGCCGTCGTGGATAATGCCAAAGGTATCCGCCAGCTTGGACAGCTCCTCCAGAATGTGACTAGAGATCATGATGGCAAGATGTCTTTCCTCCTTGAGCCGCACGAACAACTGCCGCATTTCTGCAATGCCTTGAGGATCCAGTCCGTTGATGGGCTCATCCAGCACCAGAATGTCCGGATTTCCCACCAGGGTCAGGGCGATGCCAAGCCGCTGCCGCATGCCCAGAGAAAACGCCTTTGCCTTCCGGTTCCGGGCATAGCTGAGTCCCACCAGCTCCAGGATCCCGTCAATGTAGCCCTTCTGGTCAATGCCCGTCATCAGGCACTTGCACTTGAGATTCTCATACGCCGTCATTTCATAGTACAGCCCCGGCTCCTCGATCAGACTGCCGATGCGGCTCCGCAGCTTCCCGGATTCCTGGGCGGATTTCCCAAACAACTGGATGCTGCCGCTGGTGGGGCAGGTCAGTCCGCAGATCATTTTCATGCAGGTGGTTTTCCCGGCGCCGTTTCTGCCGATAAAGCCGTAGATCTCTCCCCGCTTTACATGCAGGCTCACAGCATTCGCCGCCAGATGCTGCCCGTACCATTTGGTCAGATCCTTGGTTTCGATAATATAGTCCATTTGCAACTTCCTTTCTTCTGTTGATGTTCTCATTATAACACGTCGCCATAAAAAAAGCATCAAAAAAGGGTAAAGATTTGATTAAAGCAACACCGCAAAATCCGCTTGACAAGAGTCCGAAACCGGACTATAATAAGTGAGTCCGATTTCGGACTCACTTATTATATGGGAGTGATACAGCCTATGGATATCAGAAGCTACATCAAACAACTGGATCAGCTAATGAAAGAGTACAACGCCATTTATCATATGGCTGCCGTGGCATACGGCTTATCCGACACCGCCCTGTGGATCCTGTACATAGTATCGGATGCCGCAGAACCCTGCACCCAGCAGGATCTGTGCCGGCAATGCTGCTTTCCAAAGCAGACCATCAACACCGCCATCAACCATCTGATCCGGGACGGCTATCTGACATTGGAAACGCTGCCCGGCACACGCAACAGCAAAAGGATCGTGCTGACAGACACAGGACATGCCCTGATGCAAACCACCATTGATCCATTGAAACAGGCGGAGGATGCCGCCTACGGCAACTTCAGCGATGCAGAGCGGCAATGCTACCTGGAACTGACCAGGCGGCTGAATACAAACCTGCGGGAGGAACTGCAGGCGCAACTCAAAAGGAGAACACTATGAAAACACCCATTCAGCTTTCCGACCACTTTACTTACCGGCGCTTGTTCCGGTTCACACTGCCTTCCATTGCCAGCATGATCTTTGCCTCTGTATACGGCATCGTGGACGGCTACTTTGTCTCCAACTATGCGGGGAAGATCCCCTTTGCCGGACTGAATATCATTATGCCCTTTATTATGATGCTGGGAGCAGTGGGCAATATGATCGGGCTTGGAGGCTCCGCCTTGATCGGCAAGACCCTGGGGGAGGGCAACCGGGAAAAGGCAAACAGCCTGTTTTCCTTCTTTACCTATTTCATGGGAGCAACCGGCATCCTTCTGGCTATCATCGGAAACCTGTTTCTGCCCCGGATCGCCGTCCTTCTGGGAGCGGAGGGGGCTGTACTGGAGAATGCCATTCTATACGGTCGCATCTGCCTGTGCGGCATTCCCTTTCTGACCCTGCAATATACCCTCCAGGGCTTTCTCATTACGGCGGAAAGACCCCAGGTGGGATTCTGGATCACGGTGGCAGCCGGAGCCACCAACATGATACTGGACGCACTGTTCATTACCGTATTCCACTGGGGACTGGCAGGAGCAGCCATTGCAACAGTTGTGGGGCAGCTCATCGGCGCCGGCATACCCATCGCCCTGTTTTTCAGCACCCGGAACAACTGGCTGCTGAGGCTGGGGAAGGCGAAATTTGACGGGCAAGCCCTGTGGAAAGCATGCACCAACGGCTCCTCCGAGTTCCTGTCCAACGTTTCCATGTCCCTGGTGGGCATGCTGTACAACACCCAGCTTCTGAAATATGCCGGCAACGACGGCGTAGTGGCATATGGGGTCATTATGTATGTGAACATGATCTTCATTGCCGTATTCTTCGGCTTTTCCGTTGGCACCTCCCCGGTGTTCAGCTTCAACCATGGGGCTGATAACAGCACAGAGCTGAAGAGCCTGTTCCGCAAATGCGCCTCCATCATTCTCGGCTCCTCTGTAATCATGCTGCTGGCGGCAGAGGTGCTGGCACGGCCCCTTGCCATGATCTTCACCAGCTACGACCAGTCCCTGCTGGACATGACCACCCACGCCTTTGCCATCTACTCCGTTTCCTTCCTGTTCTGCGGCATCGGCATTTTCAGCTCCGGTCTGTTTACCGCCATGAACAACGGACTGATCTCCGCCATTCTGTCCTTCGTCAGAACCGTAATCCTGCAAATCACCTTCATCTTCGTCCTGCCCCGACTGTGGGGTCTGGACGGGATCTGGTGGTCTGCCGTGCTGGCAGAGGGGCTGGCAGCTGCCCTCAGCATCGTCTGCATCCTTGCATACCGAAAAAAATACAAGTATATGTAAAGCTACACCGTAGGCTATGCCTGCGTCATCCGGAACCCGATGCCCCACACGGTTTCAATATACTCCTGCTCCGTATACCGGCGCAGCTTCTGCCGGATGTTGCTGATATGCACGTTGATGGTCTTGTCCTCCCCCATATAATAGCTGTCCCAGGCGGACTCGTAAATCTCCTGCTTGGAAAAGATCTTGGTGGGATTCTTCATCAGAAGCTCCAGGATCCTGTACTCCCGGGCAGTCAGGGAAGGCTCCTTGCCACAGACGGTGATCCGATGCAGGGCAGGCTCCAAGGTCAGCTCCCCCACCGTGATCTGCACTGCCGGGGACTGATGCTTCCGCAGCTGTACCAGCACCCGGGCACGCAGTTCCTCGATCTCAAAGGGCTTGGTGATGTAATCGTCCGCCCCCAGGGGTCAGAAGCTCCACCTTGCTCTCCAGGGAATCCACCGCCGACAGCACCAGAAAGGGTGCCTGGGTCAGCTGCCGCCCCCGGCGCAGCACCTCATCGCCCCGCATCCCCGGCAGCATCAGATCCAGCAGGATCAGATCAAACTGCTCCCGCTCCAGCAACAGCAGACCCTCCGTGCCGGAAAAGGCATAGGTATAGCCGCTGTTGCCCAGTGCATCCCGGAGCATACTGTTGATGCTGCTGTCGTCCTCGATAATTAAAATATGCGCCATCACGCATCCCTCCATTGCCTTATATGATACCAAATATAACCGAATCCGTCAAGGGATGCAGCCGGATTGAAAAAAGCGCCCGGATGTGGTATACTGGAGTTATCATCAACCAGGAGGGCAATATGGGAACAGTGTATTTTACCCGACACGGGCAGACCGTGTGGAATGTGGAAAACAAGATCTGCGGCGCAACGGATATTCCCCTGACCCAGCTGGGGCATCAGCAGGCCCGGGCACTGGGGGAACGGCTTCTGGCGGAGCAATGCCCCATCGACCGGATCCTGTACTCGCCTCTGATCCGGGCAGCGGAAACCGCCCGGCATATCGCAGAAGTCACCGGCATCCCGACACAACCGGAGCCAAGACTTACGGAGCAGAACTTCGGCATCTACGAATCCACGCCCAGGGACGGCATGGAATTCCGGACGGCAAAGGCACAATTCGTCAATTCCTTCGGCACGGGAGAATCCATGCTCCGGGTGGCACAGCGGATCTACAACCTGCTGGACGAGCTGAAAGCAGGACGGGAAACCTGTCTGCTGGTGGCGCACAACGGCATCGCCCGTGTGGTGCGTTCCTACTTTGTGGACATGACCAATGCGGAATACGCCGCCTATGGTATGCACAACTGCGAAATCGTTTCATATTCATTCTGACGGGAGGGCATCATGGAATTTACCACATATCACAGCCTGCCGGATGCCGCCCGGCAGATCCGGGAGGCGGTCTTTGTCCGGGAGCAGGGCTTTCAGCTAGAATTTGACAAAACGGATGAAACCGCCGTCCACATTGTAGCATGGGACGGAACGCAGCCCGCCGGCACCTGCCGGGTGTATCCGGCGGAAGGGTGCTTCCACATCGGCAGAGTGGCTGTGCTGCCCCAATACCGGGGCACGGGTCTGGGACGGGAGCTGATGCGCCGGGCAGAAGCATATATCCGCTGCACAGGCGGCACTGCCGCAGAATTATCCGGTCAGGTTCAGGCATCCGGCTTTTACAAAAAGCTGGGGTACACCCCGGTGGGGGAGGTATACCCGGATGAGGGCTGTCCCCATATCCGGATGCAGAAACAGCTGTAGACAGCACTGCATAAGAAAAATCCCGCTTTGGTACATACCAGGGCGGGATTTTTGGGTTCACGGACAGATCCGGCGAATCGCTCTGTCCGATGCATCCGGGTATCGCTTTAAGATCTGCTGCCGGATCCGGTCATAGGAATCCGCCGGGGACTCCCCGTATGCGGCGGTGACTGCTTCATATCCCCACAACTTCTCCGGGGTGCAGTACCGGGCGGCACTCATGCCGTAGGGAACGCCCTGCTTGCTGAGCCGCTGCTGGAAATCCTCCGTCACCAGATACAGCTGCATTTGCAGCCGGGTCAGCGCCCCCTCCGGGCTTTTGCCCGTGTCCAGCAGCTGCCGGATCTGCCAGGAAAACAGGGATGCACCCTCTGTGAACAGTTCCATGATCTGATGCTCCCGATGACCGGCTTTCCCGGCTTCATAGAGACTGTCGAAATCATAGCCGTCCCGGCGGTGATTCACAAAACAAGGCAGCCACTCCAGGGACAGGAACCCTGCCTTGCCGCTGAAAAATTTTCCGTACGCCAGCCGGTGGCTCCGGGCGGCAATGCTCCGCCACTCCCAGGGATCCCGCTCCGGATCTCCCGTCCACCAGTCCGCCGCCAGGGTATGCTCCTCCACGGAAAAGCCCGGAATCTCATTCTGGAACAGGGGCAGGAAGCCTGCCTGCTCCACATAGGCGATCAGCCCCTCCGGATCCCGGATCCGGCTGGGATCCGAAGCCTCCGTGCCGTGTAACATCCATTCGCCGTTTTCGTGCCGCATGACATCCTCCTAAATGAACGCATAGAGCAGCAGCAATGCCGCCAGATATGCCAGATTGCAAAGGGTGAACACACCCATGTACCGCTTGGGCTGACTGCCGGGTGCCGCCGCATACAGCTTGTAAGTAATGAGACTTGCCATGGAGGCGATCAAAGTACCCAATCCCCCCAGATTTGTGCCGATCAGCAGTGCCCTGCCATTTTCCGAGAGACCGGACAGCAGAATCGCCGCCGGCACGTTGCTGATGACCTGGGATGCCAGCACTGCCGTCAGCAGCTCCCTGCCCTGGAGAAATCGCTGCAATGCTCCGGACAGCGCCGGGATGTTCCCCATATTCCCCACAAAGATGAAAAAGAACACGAAGGTCAGCAGCAGGCTGTAATCCGCCTTCCGGAACAGGCTTCTGTCCAGCAGCAACAGGGCGATGCAGATCACCCCCAGCAGAATCCAGGGATTGAGGATCCGCAGCACCGTCAGCAGATTCACCCCAAACAGCAGGCAGTACGCCCCCAGTCGTCTGGGGCTTTGGATCCGGCTCTGTGCCCTGGGCGGAGCAATGGGCTGCGCCGGCAGGAACAGCAAACAGGAGCCTGCCAGCAATGCCAGGGACAGGACGGAATAAGGAGCAATGGCGCTGAGAAAGGTGCCCATGGAAAAGCCGTATCGATTGTACAGATACAGGTTCTGTGGGTTGCCCATGGGGGTCAGCATACTGCCCAGATTGGCGGCGGCGGTTTCCAGTACCAGCAGTCGGATGGTGATCCGATCAGCGTCCTGCCGGGGGATCCCCTCCAGCAGAAGCAGGGTAAAGGGCACCAGAGTCACCAGGGTCACGTCATTGGTCAGCAGCATGCTGAGAAAAAAGCACAGCAGCACCAGCAGCAAGCCCACCATGCGGACGCTGTGTACCCGGCGCAACAGCCCCTGGCACAGGGCAGTGAATGCGCCGGTCTGCCGGATGCCTGCTACGGTAAGCATCAGACACAGCAGCAGGATCAACACCCGGAAATCTATGTAGTCCAGATATGCGCCGCTGGGAGGCACCACAAAGGCAGAACCGATGGCAAGCGCTCCGGCAATGCAAAGCACCGCCTCCCGTCGGACAAATTGCAGAATCTGTTTCATCAAATCTCTCCTTTATGTGTACCATACGGAAACATACCTGCTTATTATACACCTTCGCAGGAGAATGCGGAACACATGGTCTGTTCTAAAATTGATGCCGTTTTGTCCACCGGCTTTCATGGTATCACCTTCAGATTATACACATAAAATACGCCGCAGCAGCACCAGGTCAAAGCCGTTGCATACCCCGTTCTTGTTCAGATCCCCGGCGGCTGCCTGTTGATCGGTCAGAGTGGCTGCCCGGATCAGATGCTTTTGCAGCAGCACCACATCTGCCACGGTCACTGCCCCGTCCAGATTCACATCCCCCACAAGAGGCTGATCCAGCACAGCAGCAACCTGACACACGTCAAACAGCCTGGTTCTGACGCCGCTGGCACTGGTGACCTGAACCGCATAGACTCCGCAGTCCTTCGCCGATTCTGCCAGTATCTCATAGGTAGCATTGGTGGCATCCGGAATGAGCTTGCCATCCTTGTACCACTGGTAGGACAGGTCAGTGCCGGAGGTGTGGGCGGCAACGGACAGAGTATCCCCCTTAGCGAGGTTCACGGTCTGCTTGCCGGAATACACGTTGAAATCATCCTGTATGATGTAGCTGTCCGCCCGGATGGAACCGGCACTTTTCCAGGAATCCGCCTGATCCTGCACCGTGTAGTCAATGCCTGTCAGCTCCACCCCAGGAGCAAGCCCCATCAGCTCCCCCAAGGGCAGCCGGAATTCAATGGTACTGCCGCTGTGCTTCTGCACGCAGCCCAGGGGCACGCCGCCCTCCCCGTTGAAGTACACGAAGCTGCCCTGGTAATACATCCAGTAGCTTGTGCCGCTGCTTGCATTCCGGAAGGACAGGTTGTACACCGGGGAAGCAGCCTGCTGCTCCAGATCCGCCAGAATATACAGGTACTGATCGTCGTTGGTGATGTACATTCTGTTGCCTGCTGCATCCTCTGCGCAGAGCAAGGCATCCCGCCGCTCCGTATCGCTGGTCAGGGTACCGTCCACTGTCACAAGTCCCTGGGTGGTAAACAGGGTGCCGTCAGAACCGGTCACCGGATCGGAGGCATTGGTCTGATAGAAGCCATTGTCCGTGGATCTCGCCCCTGCTTCAGAGGCGGTCACGGAAAAGCTGCCCAGATAATTCGCCCCCAGCTGCTCGTTCCAGGTGTGTGCATTGGCAAACTGAACGGAGCGATACTCCAGCTGTCCCAGCGTGTTATCCCCGGTGGAAAGCTTGAAGTACACATTCCATCTGCCCGGTTCCATTGCTGCCGGCAGATGCAGGTCAAATTCCGGGGACACGGTGGTACAGGAATACCAGGTGCGGCTGTCCGCATCCACCTCTGTCCGCAGGTACTGTCCATCCTTCTCCAGAAGGATCTCCGCCTTCTGCCTGGGGATGGGATTGGCAAAGCCGGTGTTCTCCACGTCCATGCAGAGCCGCAGGGTGTCTCCCTGGGACACGCTTTCGCTCAGATCCGAGTCCCACAGCACGAACCGGTAACCCAGATGATCCCGCATAAACTGGAACACGGTCTGACCGTAATAGGCGCTGTTGTCCACGCCCTCCACGTCATACGCTGCACCAAAGGTGTAATCCTTGTACAGCTGATAAATATTGGCGTTGATGTAGCTCAGATGGGAGTAGTACATTTCCGGAACTGCATGCTCCGGCAGGTAGGTGTCATACTGCTTGGCAAAATCCAGATTGCCGGAAAATTCGCCGCCGTAATAGCTGGTCAGGGTTTGCTGCCGGAGCCATTTCAGATCCCGCTCCCGGTCGTGGAAGGTGCCCAGATCCGAGTTGGAGCCCATGTAGCCATCGTTGTACAGTCCCACCCGGGACGCCCGGCTGCCCGGCTCCAGCACATAGGTGCCCAGCTCTTCCTCGGTGATGCCTGCCCACTGGGCGAAAATATTCGGGGTGCGCACCGTCACCGGAATGGGATCCGGCACCACATCCAGCATCAGCTCCAACAGCTTTGCCTTGTCGGGTATGGAGCAGTACTTGCCGCCCCACTGCTCCCCGTAGCAGCCTACAAAGCCGCTTTCCACAAAGCAGAGAATGTCCTGATAGTCCTCCAGAAAGCCGTCCGCCCGGATCTGTTCAATGTGCCGGAGCATCTGCTCAAAGGTGGCAGGCTCCGGATCCCGAACCCCGTTTGCATCATACCGGAACCGGAGCGCTGCCATGCAGCCGTTCTGCCGGCAGTTTTCCAGGGTGGTACGCATGCTTTTGAAAAAGGTCCCATCCAGGTCATAATCCGTACCGGGGGTATAGTTCCCGTCGGAATCGGTGGTACCGTTGGAGCCACTGGAAAAGCCGCCGATATCCACGAACAGCAGCGTCAGATCCCCGGTGGGGTTGTATGCCTTGGTTTCCCCGGGCTTGCAGCGGAACGCCAGGGTGGAGGTATACCCTGCACCGGGAGTACGCACCGTCCCCACCCGTTCCGTATAATCGATGCCGGAATCCACCAGCCCATCCCCCTGGGCGGAAGCAGCCGGGCACAAAGGCAGGACGCTGCACAACACTGCCATGCCTGCTGCCAGAATGCGTTTGAATTTCATAAAATCCTCTCCTTTGCCGAAAATCTATCGTCATTATAGGACAAAGCTACCGGAATGTCAAGACGGAAAAAAGCAGACGTGCAAGCACATCTGCTTTTTCGTTCAGTTCGCTTTCTTGGTATCATCCTCCGGCTCCGGACTGGGTCTGTCGAGAGCGTTGTCGGTGGATTCGTTGAATGCCTCCAGTGCGTCGAACCAATCTGCGTAGGACGCATCCTTTCGCTTATCCTGGAACTGCTCTGTTTTCGCCAGGTATGCACCCAAAAAGGCGGAGCATTTCCGGGCACCGTAAATGTTCATATGCATACCCCGGTCCCGGGTATCCGTAGACCATTCAATGCCCACCTGATCGTTGATCAGGTTCATGTCCACATACTCCACGCCCAGAGATTCCGCAAGCTCCGCAACGCTATTGTGCCGCTTGTAGTTCCAGTAGGCTGTACTGGGGGTACTGATGAGCACCAGCTTTGCGTTGTTTTTCCGGCAGTATTCGTAGATGTTCTCCACTGCCTGCCGGCTCTTGCCGGGGATCTCCTCCTTGGCATCGGTCTTTTTCATATAGTTGAGCCTGGTGGAGGGGCGCACCCGGGCGTCGTACATATAGCCCTTGTTGTTTTCCCGGTGGGAATAATCCACCTGGAATGTCCAGTCGCTTGCCTGGAGGGTCTTCCACCGGTCATGATACCGGAACACAGGCAGCGTATTTTCTACGTCCTGGGAAATGACCTGGGACTGGGTGAAGATCTTGAAGATCGCATCCGTTTCCAGAAAGACGATCTGGGGGCTTTGCTGTTCAAATGCCTTCACCAGGAATTCCTCCGTATAGCAAAGGCTCTGTGCCGGGGTGCCGCATACAAAGGAGGTATAGCCGTAATCCCGCCAGATCTGCAAAGGGATAAAGGTGTTGTAGGTTTCGCTGTCTCCCAGGAATACCACATCAATGGTATTCTTTGGCTCGCTGAGCACGGCGTTCGCCCGGGGATCCTGGAACCCGGCCTCCTTGGTGTTTTCCTTCGGCCGGAACAGCACGGACAACAGCGCCAGCATGCCAATCAGAATCCCCAGGAACAGCAGACTGCAAAGCGTATTTTTAATGACTGTTCGCATGTATGATCTCCTTAGAAATTCGCATAAATCGGGTCAACCGGAATATACCCCGTTCCATAGGCGCCGAATACGATGATGTACAGGATCAGCGCATACAGCACTGCCCAGCGTACCACCACATTCCGCTTCTGAAGGGAGGCTCTGACCTGGATGCCCTTTTCGTTCAGAATGCTGATGACAAATACGATCAGCAGCGTGACGCCAACGATGATAAGGTCCTGGATATCCACGCCCAGGGTCTCCAGCAGATCCTCGTTCAGAGTGCTGAACCGGAAATCGGTGACCATGCCCTTGAACATGGCAAGACCGTTGCGCAGACCCTCTGCCCGGAAGAACAGCTCGCCAATGACCACCAGAATGCAGCTGCGGAGGATCTGGAACAGACGATAGCCGAACCATTCCGGATTGATGTGCAGCTTTTTGTTTGTCCACTGAACCGCCGGGGCAATGATATTGCCGGTGAGGATCAGGGTAAAGTGATACATGCCGTAGAAAATATAGCTCCAGGCTGCCCCGTGCCACAGACCATTGCTGAACCAGACGCAGAACAATGCCACAGCACCGGCAAGCAGAGGGCCAAAGTGGTTGCCGATCTTCTTGCGGGCGGCGGAGGTCAGGTTCTTCATGGGCTTAGACATGGTCACCGGGTAGAAGATGTAATCCTTGAACCAGGCGCCCAGGGTGATGTGCCAGCGCTTCCAGAACTCGGAGATGGTTTTGGAGAAGAAGGGACGGGCGAAATTCTCCGGCATGGTAATGCCGAAGATCTGGGCAGTACCCATCACTGCGTCCATGGAACCGGAAAAGTCCATATACAGCTGCACCGTGTAGCACACGGCTGCAATGGCGATCACGCCCCCCTGGAAATCCTTGTAGCCGGAAAATACCGTTTCGATCAGCGGGTTGAGCCGATCCGCCACCACCATTTTTTTCATCATGCCAAAGAGGATCCGCTGGATGCCCAGGGTCAGGTTGGAGAAGGTGATGCCCTTCACGTTCCACAGCTGCTCTGCGGTCTGCCCGTACCGGCAGATAGGGCCCTCCACGATCTGGGGGAAAAAGGACATGAACAATCCCAGCCGGAACAGATTCTCGTCTGACTTGATGGTTTCCCGGTACACGTCAAACATGTAGGAAACCGCCTGCATGGTGAAGAAGGAAATGCCGATGGGCAAAAGATACTTGGGGATCTCCAGCTGCAACGACAATCCCATATGCCCCAGCAGGGAATTGACATTCCGGGTAAAGAAGGGAGCATACTTCAGAGTCAGCAGGGTGCCGATGTGAAGCGCCGCCGCAAACAGCAGCACCCAGCGGCTCCGGAGCAGGTACGCATGCTTGATGGCCTTGCGTTCCGGCTTTTCCGCCGCCTTCACCGCTTCATCCCGCTGCCGGTGGATCCGGTCCAGCCAGATGCCGAAGTAGTGGATGGAAATTGTAGTTAAGAACAGGTACACCACCAGCGTGCCGCTGATGAGCCAGTAGAAGCCTACGCTTGCCGCCAGAAGAAAGTATTTCTTTGCCTTCTGGGGCATCAGGGTATAGAGAATGATGCAAGCCGGCAGGAACACCAGCAGGAATGCCACCGTAAAAAACGAGGTCATTCCCACATAGCTGCCCCCCATCAGCAGGGAAGAGAGCGACATTTTAGTCCTCCTCTTGCAGGCGCTGAATCATGCTCCACATTGCCTTTGCGGAATTGAAGTTTGCCGGGATGATCTCCACAGCGGGAACGGTAATGTCGAACTCATCCTCCAGCTCGGCAATCAGGGAAATAATGGACAGAGAATCCAGGTGATGCCCGTCGATCAGATCCTCGCAGGTGTTGTAGTCGATGTCCGGCTGAATGTCCTCCAGAATTTCAATAAGCTTGTCCATGATAGTTACTTCCTTTCTTTGTTCTTTGGCGGCAGTGCCGCATATATCGTAACTCCCTTCCGGGAATTCCGTTCAGTTTGGGGTGTTCAAAGGCGCAGTATCGAAGGTCTGCCGCACACAGACCGGATCGCCCCCGTCCATCAGATACACCGCCGGGATCTCCCGGCTCAGAAACAGGGAAATGCCCTCGGTCATGCAGTAGGCGCCGGTATTTTCAAAGCAGATCGTATCCCCGATGGATACCTCCGGCAGCTCCACCTGCTTTGCCACGATGTCGTTCATGGAGCACAGAGAGCCGCAGATGTTCCAGCTCATGGTCTTGGGCGCCTGCTCCTTGTCGCAGACGGACAGGAAGGGGTGCTTCATTGCCATATGCTGTCCGAAGTATACCAGGTGGTGCATGCCCCCGTCAATCAGCAGGTAATTCTGTCCCTTGTTGTGCTTGATGTCCACAATGTGGGTGTAGTATCTGCCGCAGCAGGCTGCAATGCCTCTGCCCAGTTCCAGGGTAATGTGGGGCTTGGATTCCATGGCGTTCAGCCCGGCGGAAAAGTCCGCCAGATAGGTTTCCTCGTCAAATATATCGTCCTCAAAGTAGCAGGCAGGAAACCCGGGCCCGTATTCCAGCTCCCGGGCGGTATAGCCGTATTCCTGCTCCAGCTTCAGCAGCAGCCCGTCCAGCTGCCGGATCTCCCGGCACAGCTTCTTGGCCGAGGTTTTCTGGGTGCCGGAGAAGAACTGGATCCCCAGGATATCCAACTGGGGATACTGTGCCCGATCCCGGATGATATCCATGATATCCTCCTGGTTGATGCCGAACTGGCTGTCATTGGTAAGCCGTAGCAGCACCGGCAGGGTTCTGCCATAGGTCTTTGCCAGATCCCGCAGCAGGGCAAACTGGGTCAGGGACTCCACCGTATAGGTGCGGTCTCCGCCGGATGCCACCAGATGCTCCATGACGGAAGGGGTCTTGTACACCCCGGAGATCACCATCATATTGCCTGGAACTCCCAACTTTTCACAAATTTCCGCTTCCCCCGGAGAGCAGATCTCAAACCGCTCCACGTCCCGGAGCAAGCCCCCGATGATGAAGGTGTTCGCCTTTACGGCGTAGCACAGAGCTACTCCTTCCGGCAAATGCGCCCGCAGAAAGCGGATCCGTGCTCTTGCCCGTTCCAGGTCAAACACATAGAACGCAGACTCACACTGCTTCAGAATTTCATTCAATTTGTTTTTCCTCCCACAAGCTCCGCCAGCTTCTTCCGGTCGATCTTTCCATTCTTGGTCAGGGGCATGTCCTCCACCCGGCGCAGGATCCCCGGCACCATGAACGCCGGCAGCTTTTCCTTCATTTCCGCATGCAACGCATCCTTTTCCACGCTGCCGATATAAAAGCCCTTGAGCCGGGACTTCTTTTCGTCAAAGATGCAGCAGCACCGCTCCACCCCGTCAATGGCAGCCATTTCCCGCTCGATCTCCTCCAGCTCGATCCGGTGTCCCATGTACTTGATCTGGAAATCCTTTCTGCCGCTGAATACCAGTTCTCCGTTTGCGTCATACCGGGCAAGATCTCCCGTCCGGTAAATGGTTTCCGGATAGTGGGGATTCAGGGGATTGGGCACGAAGTGCACTGCATTCTGCTCCGGTGCTCCGTAATAGCCCAGCGCCAGCGCCGTGCCCCGGACGCAAAGCTCGCCCACGGTTTCCGGTGCCGTGATCCGGCGATCCTCCCCATCCAGCAGGAACACATCCTCGTTGGGGAAGGCTTTGCCGATGGGGATACCGGCGGAATAATCCCGTTCCTTGTCCAGAATATGATAGGTGCAGTTGCAGGTGATCTCCGTAGGGCCGTACAGGTTCACATAGGTCACCTCCGGCAGGTGGCTCTGGAAATTCTTCAGCGCCTTCAGAGGCATAACCTCTCCGCTGAACAGGATTTTCCGGATGGTGTCCGGGGTCTTGTAATCCAGGGCGTGGAAGGTGGTGATGAGGCACAGTGCCGATACCGCCCAGATCATGGTGGTGATCCGGTGGGCGCACAAAAAGTCGATCAGCTCCACCGGAGCGGAGAACAGCCGCCGGGGCACCACCACCAGAGTGGCGCCGGTACACATCGCCGAGTAAATGTCCTTGACGGACACGTCAAAATCAAAGGGTGCCTGGTTGGCGATCACGTCGGATTCGGTGATGCCGAAGGTTTCCGTAAAGCAGTCGATAAAGTCCAGCACGCTCCGGTGTCCCACCACAATGCCCTTGGGGGTGCCGGTGGAGCCGGAGGTAAAGTTCACATACAGCGGATCCGTATCGATCCTGCCTCTGCGGATCTGTGCCAGCCGGTCAAAGTCCGGCTCTGTCTGCATCAGTTCCTCAAAGGTCAGCAGCTCCATGCCGGAGAAGATCCCGGCTGCTTCCTGCTTCAATGCCTCAGTGGTGACCATCACCCTGGGCGCAAGCACAGAGGCAATCTGGGTCAGCCGGCTTGCAGGCAGCTCATTGTTGAACACAGAGTAAAAGCCCCCTGCATACACGGTTCCGAAAAAGACAGGCAGTACGTCCGCGCATTTTTCCATATACACGCCCACAGGCTCCCCCGGGGCAATGATGCCGCTCAGTGCAGTACCGATCCGGGTACTGCACAGCCGCAGCTGTTCATAGGTATAACGCTTGCTTTCATCGACTACGGCATCTTTCTCTGGCTGCCGTGCCGCCGATCGTTCCAGATAATCCAGCACATTACAGATCATTCCAACGTCCCCTTTCACATACATAATCAGTATAGCAAACCGGTTCAAGGGGTTTCCCCGTGAACCTGCATTAAAATTGTCACAAAAGTGTCACAGACTATGGTGCTACCGGCAGGCGGATCTCAAACACTGCACCGCTCTTGTCGTTGTGGGCGGTGATGCTGCCCTTGTGCAGCCGGATGATGTCAGATGCCAGCGCCAGCCCGATGCCCGTATTGCCCTTTTTGCCGGAATAGAACCGGTCAAATACATGGGGCAGATCCTGGGGATCCATGCCGCCCCCATCGTCCCGGATGGTAATGGTGATAATATGCCGATCCGCCTTGCAGGACAGCCACACTGTCTTGTCGCAGTGCCGCATGCCGTTGATCAGCACGTTCATAAACGACCGGGTCAGCTGATCCTCATCACAGCGCACCCGCACCGGCGCATCCGGAAAATCCGTCACCACGCTGCATTGCTTTTTGTTCTGGATCGGCTCTGCGGAACGCAGACAGTCATACAACAGCTCCCGCACATCCAGCACCGCAATATGCAGTACTAACTGATGCACATCGATCTTGGAAATGTACAGGATCTCCTCCACCATCCGGGTCAGCCGGTCGCTTTCCTGCATGATGACCTCCGCCGAATGGATGGGATCCACCACCCCGGTCTGGATGCCCTCCGCATAGCCCTGAATCGCCATCAGAGGAGTTTTCAGCTCGTGGGAGGAATTCTGGAAGAAGCGACGCTGGTTTTCCTGGGATTCCTCAATCTGTCCTCCCAGCCGGAAGCCGATCACGCTCATGATGGCAGCCACACATAGGAAAATGGCGTCCAGCAGCCAGTTCAGCCGCTTGGTATACTGGACGATGGGCTGAATGTTCAGATACATGATGGTGGGCACCTTTTCTCCGTCCCAGGAGAACACGTCCTCATACAGAACCATGATGTAGTAGCCGTTGTCGGTTTTCAAAGTCCGGATCTGTCCGAAGGGAAGCCCCTGGCTGTCGTAATAGGACAGCACGTCATGCTCCGCACTCTGTACATTGTACTTGCCGTAGCTGTTGTCCGCCGCACTGTTCTCCGCCGGATCCTGCGTCAGGTCGATAAAGCAGATATCCCCGCTGAAAAAGATACCCACATAGTCCAGGGCGGGCGCATCCTCAGACTCCTGCTTCTGCATGCTGCTCATGTACTCCATTTCATAGGTGAGCGCCGCCTTGGCTTCCTTTTCAAAATGCACCGGCAGAGTCAGGTTGAGGATGATGTAGAAGGGCACGAACAGTAAGAAGATCGAAACCCAGATGGTCGCCAGGATCCGGACTTTGATGTGTTTCATTTTACAGGCTCCGATACCTCAAGTTTATAGCCGTAGCCCCAGATGGTCTGTACGCAGACGCTGCTGCCTGCCAGGGAGAGCTTCCGCCGGATCCGCCGGAGGGTTTCGTCCGTTACCCGGGTCTCCACTTCAGTCTCATAGCCCCAGATGGTTTCCAGCAGCTTGTCCCGGGCATATGCCTTGCCGGGCTTCTGCATCATATAGGAAAGCATCCGCAGCTCCGTCTGGGTAAAGCCGATGCCCTTGCCGTTGCAGCTGATGGTGTTGGCCTCCGCCGAAAAGGTCAGATCCCCCACTACCAGGTCATCCGGTTCCTCCGGCTGCACGGGCCGCCGGCTGTTCATTTCCATCCGGCGCAACAGGGAACGCACCCGCATCAGCAGAGTGGTAGGTCGGAAGGGCTTTGTCAGATAATCGTCACTGCCGATGGTGATGCCCTGTACATAATCGTACTCGGAATCCTTCGCCGTCAGCATAATGATGGGCACATCCGTCTTGGCACGAAGCTGCTGACAGATGGTAAGCCCGTCCGTACCGGGCATCATAATGTCCAATATTACAAGATCCGCCGGTGCCGCCTGGAATGCCCCCATCAAAGCGTCTCCGGTTTCAAACGCCCACACCCGGTATCCGTCACTTTCCAGGAAACTCTTGATCAGATCCCGGATATTCTTTTCATCGTCCGCAATATATATGGAATACCCCATAAAAAGCGCCTCCTCAAAAGCATGCTGCCGTCATAATACTATATTATTATAGTACGGCAAGCCAGAGCCTTCTCCGAAAATCTGCATGAAAAGTGTCATAAAACTGTCATGGGAAGGGATGCAACGCAACGCCTGCCCTGTGTGCGCGCTCACAAAATAGTATAGCATAAACCCATCCGCTTTTCAATGGGTGTTGGAAAACTTTCGGCGCTTTTTTTGCAATCCATCCATTTGCGCCGATTTTTTCACATCAAACAACGCCCTTTCGGCAAAATGCACAAAGGAATGCTCCAACGCCTCCTGCATGCCAAAACAAAGGGCTGCATAGCCGGATTCTCCGGAAGCATCGGCTTTACAACCGACGGCCGTTATGCTAAAATAAAGGCAGCACCCCACAAGCTGTGCCGGGTGCTGCCTGAAAAACATCCGCAGACAGCGGAGAATGGAGAAGCTATGATTTACCACAATCCGGTTCTGAAGGGGTTTTACCCGGACCCCAGCGTATGCTGCGCAAACGGCATGTATTACATGGTTTGCAGTAGCTTTCAGTATTTTCCCGGCGTTCCTCTCTTTGAAAGCAAGGATCTGGTGAACTGGAGCCAGATCGGCCATGTGCTGACCCGCCCCAGCCAGGTGGCACTGGAACAAGTACCCAGCAGTGGCGGCGTTTTTGCCCCCACCATCCGGCATCTGAACGGCAGATTCTACATGGTCACCACCAACGCCTCCACCGGGGAGAATTTCTATGTGTACACCGACGATATCCACGGAGCATGGTCCGACCCGGTGACGGTGGCTCAGGACGGCATCGATCCCTCTCTGTATTTTGAAGCCGGCAATGCCTACTTTATGAGCAACGGCACCGATGCGGACGGCGTCAACGGGGTGGTGCAGTGTCAGATCGACCTTGCCACCGGAGAAAAGCTGTCCCCCTCCAGATGCATCTGGCAGGGCTCCGGGGGACGGTTCCTGGAAAGCCCGCACCTGTACCGGATCGGGGACTGGTACTATCTGATGGCAGCGGAGGGAGGCACCGAGTACGGGCATATGATTACCTATGCCCGGAGCAAGTCCCTGTGGGGGCCTTTTACGGGATATCCCCACAACCCGGTGCTGACCAACCGGAACAAAGCACCCTACCTGATTCAGGGCATCGGTCACGGCGATCTGGTGCAGGATGCCCGGGGAAACTGGCATATTCTCAGTCTGGGCTTCCGGCAGCAGGCGCTGTGGATGGCATTCCATCACCTGGGCAGAGAAGTGTTCCTGACTCCTGTCACCTTTGATGAGGAGGGCTGGTTCACCGCAGGCACGGACGACACCACGGCGGAGTGCTATGACATTGCAGGAGACTTTGCACAGAAGCCCCTGCCGGAACGGAGCTTTGCTGCGCCGGACTGGTACAGGGAATGGTGCTTTCTGCGGCATCCCCGGATGGAGCAGTACGACCTGACCCAGGGCAGCGCCCTGCTGCATGGCACAGAGGTGACCCTGGACGAGCCGGGATCCCCCACCTTCATCGGACTGCGGCAGCAAGACTTTTCCGGCACTGTACAGTGCGTGCTGGAGCTGGACAAGGGAGAGGCAGGACTGACCTGCTACATGAGTGAACAGGAGCATTACGAAGTGGCTCTGCGCCGTGGGGAGGCAGGCATCACCGCCCTGTGCCGGCTGAACATCGGGGGCGTGCATCAGATCCAGAAGGAGATCCCTCTGACCGGGAACAGCGCCCGGCTGGTGATCCGGATGGAGCCTGCCTGCTACCACTTCTCCGTGGTCACCGAATCCGGCGAGACCCACCTGGGCACCGGACAGAGCAAATATCTGTCCAGTGAGATCTCCAGTCCCTTTACCGGGGTGATCCTGGGGCTCTATGCGGTGGGAGATAACACCGTCCGGTTCACGAACTTTTCCTGCGTCTATACGGAAACATAAAAACAACACCGTGCGGGTATGCCCTGCACGGTGTTTCGTTTGTCAGATCCGGAACTGCCTGGTGAGCCGCTTGGTGAGGAGCAATGCCAGCGCCAGCTTGATCCCATCCGGAATCAGAAAGGGGAACACACAGCTCCACAAAGCCGCCATCAGGGTGATTGCCCCCTTCTGCCTGGTGTAAACCTGTAGGAACCAGATGGTGCCGAAGGTGTAGCATACCGCAAGCCCAAGCACCATGGCAAGGATCATTACCGGCAGACTGCTGCCGGCAAGCCGGGTCATCAGCCAGTACAGCAGACCCATCAGCAAAAAGCCCAGAATATAACCGCCGGTCATCCCCAGTAACTGTCCGATGCCGCCGGTAAAGCCGGAGAACACCGGGATTCCCACGATCCCTAACAAAATGTACACCAGAATGGCGCAGGTACCACGCCTGCCCCCCAGCATACCCAGGGTGCAGAACACTCCGAAGGTTTGGAGCGTGAAAGGCACCGCACCGGGAATGGTGATCCAGGAGCAGACAGCGATCAGCACGGCGAACAGTCCGATGAAGGCAAGATCCCGCAGGGCAAAGCCCTTGGCAGGGGCGGCAGTTTGTGACATAAGCATTCCTCGTTTCTCAAAAATCTGCTTTTATCATAGCATACTCCGGCTCGATTGTCAACCATATCTTAAAATCGGGTGACAATTTATTTTTCTGCGCCGTTGACTGACGCAGAGAAGTATGCTACAATGGGGATAAGCTCAGAATTTGTTGAAATTGCCTATTACCTTCTCTGCGATTTTGTGCTAAAATAAAATCGTAATGAATCGTGTAGCTGCAAGGCATAAATCCAGATTTGCAGCGGTACGGTTCTTTTTTATTTTCAGGAGGTATCTATGAAGCAGGCAGTTTCAACAGAACAAAACAAAATGGGTACCGTTCCGGTACGCCGGCTGCTGCTGGGCATGGGGGCGCCTATGATCGTTTCCATGGCCTTGCAGGCTCTGTACAACATTGTGGACAGCTACTTTGTCAGCTGCATGCCGAACACGGAGCAGATCAGAAATATGGGGGATCTGGCGGTAAACGCCCTGACACTGGCGTTCCCGGTGCAGATGCTGATGGTAGCGATCAGCGTGGGTACCGGCGTGGGCATCAACGCACTGCTGTCCAAAAGCCTGGGGGCAGGAGACCGGCAGCAGGCAAGCGCCATTGCCGGCAATTCCGTCTTCCTGTCCCTTTGCACCTTCGGGATATATCTGCTGTTCGGGCTGGTGGGCGTACCGGCGTATATCCACACCCAGACCCGGGATCCCCTGGCAACGGAGCTTGCAGTAAGCTATCTGCGGATCTGCACCATTGGCTCCCTGGGCGTGACCATGTACCTGACTTATGAAAAGCTGCTGCAGGCCACCGGCAGAACCATGCAGACCACCATCGCCCAGATTTCCGGCGCACTGGTCAACATCGTGCTGGATCCCATTCTGATCTTTGGCTGGCTGGGCTGTCCGGCACTGGGGGTTGCAGGCGCCGCATACGCCACCGTCATCGGACAGTTTGTATCCTGCGGGCTGGATGCGCTGTTCTTTTACCGACACGCCCGGACAGAGCTGGATACCGGTCTCCGCTTTCTGCGTCCCCGGCTCCGGGTGATCCGGGAAATCTACCAGGTAGGCATCCCGGCGATCCTCATGCAGGCACTCATGTCCTTTATGACCTATGGGGTCAACATCATTCTCCGGGATGTATCCGCCGCCGCAGTCACCGCATACGGCATGTACTACAAGATTCAGCAGTTTGTATGCTTTGCGGCGTTCGGCATGAACAACGCCATGATCCCGGTGATCGGCTTCAACTACGGCATGGGCAGCAAGCAGCGGATCCGACAGGGCATCCGGTACGGACAGCTGTATGCGTGCATCATCATGCTGGTGGGCGCAGTGATTTTACAGGTCTTTGCCCGTCCGCTGGTGGGCATCTTTGCCGTATCGGAGGAAACCCGGTCCCTATGCGTTCTGGCGATCCGGATCATCAGCCTGGGGTATCTGTGCATGGGTGCGAACATCGGCTACCAGGGCATCTTCCAGGCGCTGGGGCACGGCGTGCAATCCCTGCTGCTGTCCCTGGTGCGGCTGATTATCGTCGCACTTCCCCTTGCCTGGGGACTGACCAGACTGGACAATGCATCCGAACTGGTGTGGATCGCATTCCCGGCAGCGGAGGCTTGTGCCCTGCTCCTGGGACTGCTGATGATGCGCCGGATCCGGCGACAGGTGCTGGATAGATTATAAGCCAAAGCGGCAGGCTGCCGCAGAACTGAATCAGGAGGGGATTTTATGACAAACATCATTACCATCAGCCGTGAATTCGGCAGCGGCGGACACGAGATCGGCGAACATGTGGCGCAGCAGCTGGGCTGGAAATTCTACGACCGGCACATTGTGGAGCAGGTTGCAAAGGAAAGCGGCCTTTCGGAAAAATTCATCGAGGAAAGCGGCGAATACGCCACCTCCCGCAGCAGTCTGCTGTTCAATCTGTCCATTGCCGGTGCCGCCATGGGCAGTGGCAGTCTGTCCCTGTACGATGAGATCTATGTAGAGCAATGCAAGCTCATCAAAAAGCTGGCGGCGGAAAGCCCCTGCGTCATTGTGGGCAGATGCGCCGATTATGTGCTCCGGGAGCGGCAGGACTGCATGCATATTTTTATCTGGGCAGATGTCAAGGCACGGATAGAACGGATTTCCGGGCAGGTGAAGGAGGGCAAAAGCCCGGAGAAGATGCTCAAGGAACGAGACAACCGGCGGCGGGTCTATTACCGGAATTACACCGGGCAGGAATGGGGCAAGGTTCAGAATTACCAGCTGGCACTGTGCAGCAGCGCACTGGGACTGGAAACCTGCGCCGAGCTGATCGTACAACTGGTCAAGCAGCAGAATGGATGAGAACGGATGCAGCCAGGCAGAAATGCCCGGCTGCATTTTTTCGCTCCCGGACTGGATCACATTTGCAAAATTCCATGCAGCGTGGTATACTAAAGACAACAGAAAAAGACAAGGAAACCAAAAGAAACAGGAGGAGCAATATGAAGCTGATGCATTTGTCCGACCTGCACCTGGGCAAGCGTGTGAACGGCTTTTCCATGCTGGAGGAGCAGCGGTTTATTCTGGAGCAGATCTTACAACTGGTTCACGCAGAGCAGCCCCAGGGGGTACTGCTGGCAGGGGATCTGTTTGACAAGCCCACCCCACCCGCAGAGGCAGTCAGCCTGCTGGATGATTTTTTAGCCGGGCTGTCCCAACTGGGCTGCACCATATTTGCCATCAGCGGCAATCACGACTCACCGGAGCGCATTGCATACGGAGGGCGGCTGCTGCGGCACAGCGGCGTCCACATGTCCCCGGTGTACGGAGGCAGCATCTCCCCCATCACCCTGGAGGACGACCTGGGCCCGGTGGATTTCTACCTGCTGCCCTTTTTAAAGCCTGCCTACCTGCGAAGCGTTATGCCGGAAACGGAGATCCATTCCTGCCAGGAAGCAGTGGAAAAGGCGCTGGAGGGACTGCCGGTGGATCCCCGACGGCGAAACGTGCTGGTGGCGCATCAATTCGTTGCCGGCGCACAGGTGCTGGAGCAGGAAGAGCTGCTGATCGGCGGCTCTGACGGAGTGGATGCTGCCCTGTTCCGGGACTTTGACTATGTAGCGCTGGGGCATCTCCACGGTCCCCAATCCGTAGGTCGGGACACGCTCCGGTACTGCGGCACTCCCTTGAAATATTCCTTTGCGGAGGCGTCCCACCACAAATCCGTCCCCCTGGTGGAGCTTGATGCAAAGGGACAGGTCACACTGAACCTGCTGCCCCTGACCCCACAGCATGATCTCCGGGAGATCCGGGGAACCTATGACCAGGTGATGGACAGAAGCGCTTACACCCAGCAGAACCGGTTCGACTACCTGCATATTACCCTGACCGATGAGGAGGATGTGCCGGACGCCATCGGCAGACTGCGGACGGTGTACCCGAATCTGATGAAGCTGGATTATGACAACCGGCGCACCCGGGAAACCGGAGATCTGCTGCCGGAGGATGCCCTGGAGCATCAGTCCCCTCTGGAGCTGTTCGGAGACTTTTACCGGATGCAGAACAACAAGGAGCTGGATGATGCCCAACTGGCATATCTGAACGGGCTGACCAAGGAAATCTGGGAGGAGGAAGTATGAGACCGCTTACACTGACCATGTCCGCATTCGGCCCCTATGCGGGAAAGACCACCCTGCCGCTGGAGCAACTGGGGGAACGGGGGCTGTATCTAATCACCGGAGACACGGGAGCAGGCAAGACCACCCTGTTTGACGCCATTGCCTTTGCCCTGTACGGGGAGGCAAGCGGACAGAACCGGAGCAGTAGCATGCTCCGCAGCAAGTATGCAGACCCAGCCACCCCCACCTATGTGGAGCTTACCTTTGCCTACGGTGGAAAGCGCTACACCATCCGGCGGAATCCGGCATACGACCGACCCAAGACCCGTGGAGCGGGCACCACCCCCCAGAGTGCAGAAGCGGAGCTGACCATGCCGGACGGGAGGGTGCTGTCCCGGGTCAAGGAGGTGAACCAGGCGGTACAGGAGCTGCTGGGCATCGACCGGAACCAGTTCTCCCAGATCGCCATGCTGGCACAGGGGGACTTTTACCGGATGCTCCTTGCCACCACCGATGACCGGGTACAGATCTTCCGGAAGCTGTTCCGGACGGAGCCATACCGCCGCTTACAGGACAGGCTCAAGGAGCGCACCGGAGAGCTGGAACGCACCAGAAGCAGCATCCGCAGCGCCATCAGCCAGTACACCGCCGGGATCCGGCTGATGCCGGAGGATCCGGAACAGGAAACGCTGACAGGACTCCTGGAGGGCACTCTGCCGGAAAGCGAGCTGCTGCCCCTGCTGGAACGGCTGCTGGAACGGGACGCACAGGGTCTGGAACAGGCGGAACAGACCTGCGCCCGGTTGGAGGAGCAGCTAACCGTTCTGCATCAGTCCCTGGACAGGGCAAAGCAGGCTGCCAGACTCCGGGAAGCATACCGGCAGGCACAGGAACAACTGAAGGCACAGAAGCGGCAGCGGGATGCCTGCAAGGCAACGCTGGATGCTTCTCTGTCGGATCAGACCCGGCAAAAGGAGCTGACCGTAGAGATCACCCGGATCCGGGAGCAGTTGCCCCGGTATGCGGAAAAGGAGCAGCTACGCACCACCCTGGCACAGATGAAGCAAGATGCGACCCACAGCCAGCAGGAGATCAAGCAGACCCAGGAGCGCATTGCCCAGGGGCGCAGCCGGTACGAAAAGCATGTCCTGGAGCTGAAAAGCCTCGCCAACGCCGGAGAGAACCGGGAAAAGCTGGCGGCACTGATCAAGGAGCAGCAGCAGAAGGATCAGCAGCTGGCGGTGCTGTCCGAAAAGCTGACCGGCTATGATAAGCTGTGCAGACAGCTTGCAGCCGCTCAACAGGCATATCAACAGGCGGAGCATGCCGCCGGACAGCAACGGCAGACCCTGGAGCAGCTCACCGGGCAGTTGCAGACGCTGGGGGATGCTCCGGCACGGCTGGAGCGGCTGCTGGCACAGAAGCAGGCGGCAGAACAGCGTGCAGAGCAGCTAGCTGCCCTTGCCCAACGGCTGGACGCATACCGGATCCAAAGCGGAGAGCTGGAACAGGCACAGCGGGCATATGCCGCTGCCGCAGAAACCATGCAGCAGGAAAAGGACGCCTATGACCGGATGCAGCAGGCGTTCCTGGATGCCCAGGCTGGAATCCTGGCGGCGTCCCTGCAAGATGGCGCACCCTGCCCCGTATGCGGCGCTGCATCCCATCCCCACCCGGCACAGCCGGCAAAGAATGCGCCAACAGAAGCCGAACTGAAAGCTGCCCGGAACCGCAGCGACAAAGCCCAGCAGACATGCACCCAGGCAAGCCGGCATGCAGGCACCCTCCGGGGCAAAGCGGAAAGCCTTGCCCAGAGCATCCGGGAGCAGTGCAGCGCCTTGGGACTGGAGCGGGATCTGTCCGCCCTGCCGGGGCATTTACAGCAGGAGCAGAGCCTGCTCAAGGACAAGCAAACCGGGCTGGATGCGGAGCTGACGGAAACGGAGCAGCATATCGCCTTGCGCAGGCAACTGGAAACGGAACAGCCCAAGGCGGAGCAGATCCTGCGGCAGATGGAGGATACGCTTGCCGGAAAGCGGGATGCCCGGAGCAGTCTGGACGCCCAGGTACAGGCAGCAGCGGAGCAGTTGTTGGAACACACCCGGACACTGGAACTGGACTGCACCCTGGATATGCTTCCCAAAAAGCTGAATCTGATGCAGAAGGCATCCAGTATTTCTGCCGATAGCCTGTCCGGCAGACTCCAACGGGAGGAGCAGAACGTGGCACGGCGGCAGGAGCTGGAGCAGTCCAATCCCCGGGACGAGGCACAACTACGGCAGATGGAATCGGATTATGCCGACGCACGGGAGCAGCTTGCACGGCTGCTGGAGCAGGCATCCACTGCCGCCAAGCAGCTAGAGGAATACAGTCAGCTACTGCCCTTTGCCGACCGGAAAGAAGCACAGGCACAGATCACCGCACTGGAGGGGGAACAGAGTCGGTTGGAGCAGCTTGCCGTACAGCGGCAGCAGGCTTATGACGCCGCCCGGGAGGCGCATGCCACAGCCCAGTCCCGGTGCCGCACCCTGGAGGAGCAGCTTGCCCAGTACCAGCAGGAGGATGTGCCGGGTCTGGAGGCACAGCTCCGACAGCTTGAACAGGACAAGCAGCAGGCAGGTCAGGAAAAAACCGACCGGATCAGCCGGTTGGGACTGAATCGCTCTGCCAGAGATGGCATCCTCCAACAGCAGACCCGTCTGGAGAAAACCATGCAGGAGCTGCAAATGGTCAGCGGTCTTTCCAACACAGCGGCAGGCAAGCTATCCGGCAAGGAACGGGTGGCACTGGAAACCTTTGTGCAGATGCACTATTTTGACCGGATCATTCGCCGGGCAAACCGCCGGTTTTTGGTGATGTCCAGCGGGCAGTATGAATTAAAGCGGCAGCAATCCGCCACGGATCTGCGGAGCCAGTCCGGGCTGGAGCTTTGCGTGGTGGATCACTACAACGGCACGGAGCGCAGTGTCCGTACCCTGTCCGGCGGCGAGTCCTTTATGGCGTCCCTGTCCCTGGCGCTGGGGCTGTCGGACGAGATCCAGTCCAGTGCAGGCGGCATCCGGCTGGACACCATGTTCGTGGATGAGGGCTTTGGTTCTCTGGATGAGGAAACCCTGCAGCAGGCCATGCGTGCATTGCAAAGCCTGACGGAATCCAACCGACTGGTGGGGATCATCTCCCATGTGGGCGCACTGAAAAATCAAATTGATAAGCAGATCCTTGTGACCAAGCAGCCTGCGGGCGGAAGCCATGCGCAGGTGCAGGTATAATGCAAGCTCATTGATGCAATGATAAACAGTCGTCAGACGTGTTTTGTTCGACGTTGCAGAAACATAGCAGAATGCAGAGCTGGAATCCGCCCTGTCCTCTGCCAAAAAATAACGAAGCCCCGTGGCGTGTATATTCCAATCCCACAAACAAATACTAGAACTGCAAACAAATCTATGGGATTGCGAGGTATGAAGCAATGAAAGCCACAGGGATAGTCAGAAGAATCGATGATCTGGGACGGGTGGTCATCCCCAAGGAGATCCGCCGCACCATGCGGATCCGGGAGGGAGACCCTCTGGAGATCTACACCAGCAATGACGGAGAGGTCATTTTCAAAAAATATTCCGCCATCAACGAGATCGGCGAAAACGCCGCCCAGGTGGCGGAGATCATGCATAAGCTTGCAGGCTGCCCCACGGTGGTGTTTGACCGGGATCATGTGGTCGCAGTAGCAGGTGTGCCGAAAAAGGAATTCCACGAGCGGCGGGTGTCTCCGGCGCTGGAGGATCTGATGGAAAACCGGCGCAGTTATGCAGGCAAGCCGGAGCAGACCTTTTTCTCGGTGGAGGGCATCGACAAGAGCGCCATTGCCTGTCAGCCTATTTTCACCTCCGGAGATGTGACCGGGGCGGTGGCATTCCTGGGAGACGGCAAGTCCCCCTCGGAGCTGCAGGTGAGTCTGATTACGGCAGCCGCCCAGTTTCTTGGAAAGCAAATCGAAGCATAAAAACAAGCCAGGCATATGCCTGGCTTGTTTTTTTGATATGGAGTAAATCTAAGACAGGGAACAAAGAATGAAGCGTGTACGCTGTGCCGCCGTTGACCAAATTCGACAAATATGCTACAATGAAAATAACGCACCCACAGGATGCAATATCAAAACTACAGGCAACACCGCAAAGAACTTGCGGCACGTTGCCTATATACCATTGGAGCCAATCATGTATCTGATTTACGATGACGACCCGACACATTGTGCCCAGTTGCGCACGCTTTTGCTGTCCGATCCCAATAACACCGAGCAGGACATCCGGACAGCCTCCACGGAGGCGGATGCAATCCGGCAGCTGTCCGGGGACACCGCCGTACTGTTCCAGGATATCCGACTGGAGCACGATGAAAACGGCATACGCTTTGCCGAATACATCAAACAGCACTATCCCCTGTGCCTGATCGTGTTTATCACTGCCTATACCCAGTACTGGGAAAACGTGTTTTCCGTCATGCCCTCCGGCTTTATCACCAAGCCCTTTACTCCGGAAAAGGTAGCACGGGTGGTGCTGAATATCAACCACCATCTGCCCATTCTCCGACCCATGATTCATATCCGGGAAGCCGACAACAAACTGGTTTCCCTGCCGGCGGCGGATGTGGTATTCATTGAAAATGAAAACCGCCGCACCCAGTTTTACGATGATTATTATGTAGGCCGCAAACCGGCACCCCTGTTTTCCTCCCATTACAGCATCGCTGAAATTGAACAGTTCCTGCCTTCCTGCTTCGTCCGGTGTCATGTGAGCTACTACATCAACATGAACCATATCCGGGAGCTGTGCCGGTATGAGATGATCCTCCACAACGGAAAGTCCATTCTGATCAGCCAGCGCCGCTACAAGGAAGTAGAGAATGCGTTCTTCCGGTTCACATCCGACAAACTATAAAGGCAGCACCGCACATTCCTGCGCAATGCTGCCGAAAGAAAGAAGCATGATATATGGCTGCCTACATATTTTCCATTCTGTCCTGCGTGGCGGATCAGCTAACGGTACTCTTTTTCCTGCGGGAATACGGAACCTTCCGGGGGTCTTTTCTGAAAGCAAACGTCATCATCGACACCGTTCTAATCCTGGAGCATACTATCCTGGTGTTCGGCATGGGTCTTCCCCAGGGAGGGCCCATCGTTTCCACCTTTGATACCCTGTTTCTGCTGGGCAGCTGGCTGTGGCTCTGCAAGGAAAGCGTCAAAAAGAGGCTGATTCTGCTGGGGATCCTGATCGTCACCGCTCTGATCGGAGAATTGTCCATACTCGCCGTGCAATGCGGGCTTTTCGGACTCAGCATGGCGGACATGAACGGCTACACGGTGTATACTCTGGTTGGAAAGATTTTGACTTTGGACGAAATGTTCCTGATATATGTAGGCATCACCATTGTGCTGCGGCTCAAAAAGGACAGATACCGGATCCGATACCTTTGCTCCATTCTCTTTACCATAGCCGCTCACTTTGGCTTCCAGATCTGTTTTACGTATCTGGACTGGAACCATCTTACCACTGCAAAGCTGCTGTGTCTCCAGGCATTTCAGCTTTTGCTGCTGATCCTGGTGATCCAGCAGTACTTTTACTTTCTCCGACAGCACGATTTCCGGATCAAGGAGGCAGAGCTGCAGGGACTGCAACTGGAAATGCAGAACACCTACCAGTACTACCTTCTGGCAACAGAGCAGTTTGAGGAGGCATCCCGGATCCGGCACGACTACAACAACCAGATCCAATCCATCCAGTGTATGCTGGACAATCAGCAAGTGGAGGAAGCCAGAGCATTGCTGCACAGCTGCGGCGGCAGCACCCGGGGCGCAAAGCTCATCTCCTTTTGCAGTACGCCCATCATCAACGTGGTTCTGACCATCAAGACCAACGCCGCCCGGAATCTTGGCATCGAAACCCAGTGCATCCTTCAGGACAGCCAGCGACTGGAGCTGAACAACTATGAACTGTGCGGGTTGTTTTCCAATCTGCTGGACAATGCCATTGAGGCGTGCCAGCAGTCCGGCAGCAGCTACCGCTATATCGAGATCAAGGGGAAAGCACTGGGGCAAACCTATATGCTGCGGATGGAGAACAGCTGCAAGCCCCAAAGCGATTCCGCCAAAGCACCTCAAAAAACCACCAAGCAGGAGCCGGGGCACGGCTACGGGCTGAAGATCCTGCAAAGCATCGCCCAGAGCCACGGCGGCAGATTTCAGCTGGATATCCTTCAGGAGGGTTGTGCCGTTTCTACGTTGAGTCTGCCGCTGCATGCATCCGCCACGGTCAGAGCGTAAAAATGCGGCAAATCAGTAGGTGGGGTATAAAGGCATCAGGTCTTTTTTCGATACACCGCAACAGCTCCCACAAGAATCAGAGCCATGCCAATGATACCGACCCATACCCAAGGACACTTGTCCTTACTCTCAGTAAAAACTCCATTTGGATTTGCTTCAAACACTTCTCCTTGCTTTAGCACCCTATCCAAGGCAGGTGAGATCCTTTCTCCCAGAAACTACGTAAGACGCCAAAAGCACCAGCGCAGTCAGCCACAAAATCATGCGTCTTACAGTTTGCTTTATCATAAAACCCTCCTTTTTAAAACAAATGCATTCAGCAATGCGCTATGTCTCCGATGTTTTATGCTCGTGATTGCCGATGAGACCCACAACAGTTGCGGCCACAGAACAAATCAAAGAGATTGCGATTCCCTTCCCCTTGTAAACTGCAAATACACAAGCCCAGAAGAACCAGTTGTCATAATCGGGGATTTCCCTGTCAGATACGCTGCCAATAGAAACATGATCACAACACATGCGCACGCTGCCACAGCTGCTCCGGAATATCGATGAGATACAAGCCCCACAATGAGCCCCACAATCAGCAATATTGCGGAAAGAATCTCCGAAATGCAAAAGAAGACAAAGCAGGTGTGAATGGCTTTCTCATCTTTAAAGTGGAGTATTTGTTTCTCATCTTCATCCTCATTCTCATTCTCAATACTCCATGCGGTTGGTAGAATCTCCTCCTCCGAAACAAACATCTGGATCACATGGGGTAAATTATATTCTCTTGCATCAAACTCCAGCTTCACATAGTGGAGCTGTGCAGAAAGTCCCGGCTGCATAAGACCCAGGAACGCCGCCACAAGCAGCATCAAAGCAATTATTCCCTTGATCGGATACCCATATAGCGTTGCCTGATCGGCTGAAGCGTAGCGATGGGCAGCAGGCTCAGGTTCTGGCACAGGGGGTGTAATCTGCTGACCAACCGACTGCATGGTATAGCCGCATTTGCGGCAAAAGACCGCATCATCCGGATTTTCATTTCCACAATGCATACAAAACATGTCCTCGTCCTCCTTCACTTTTTCGTTCTGTGCAAACTCTCCTTACACAGGGAAAAAAGCAGTATGCCCCCATTCGCACATGTGGCAGCAGGGGGCTGTAAGCTTATTCCTCGTTGTCTTCAGAAGAATCCGACGATTTGTCCGCCTTTTTCGGATTCAATTTCCCATCATAAATGGTTGCCAATTTCGCATTTCCATTTGAATCGGGATAATAGATTTTCAAAACCTTCACGCCGGAAATATCAATATCAAATGCTTCCGGGAAAGAGTCATTCTTCATTGTCGGCGAGGTATACAGCAGCTTTCCGTCACCATATACTTCAAAATAAGCTGACTGTGAATCATTTGCAAATCCCCGTGGCACAGCAACCGTTCCGGAAAATGTCGCATATTTTCCGTTGATAAAATAATCTGCAGATCCTTCGCCATCTCGCCAAGAGGTTCTCTCACACATATACAGTGCATTATGATACATATTCCCCGTATTATCTTCCAGCGTGTCGTGCGTTACCACTTTGTTTTTACAAGACATATAATCCAGATCCACCAGGTACACCGGCAGGTGAGAACGGTATGCATCATAGGCGCCGGACAGCTTTTCATTGTCCTGCCCCAGCGCATTCATTGCCTGCTTCACCACAGCGGATGCTCCCTCATAATTCTCTGCGTCAGCATCCTTGTCTGCAATTTTCAAAACATAAACAACAAATTCATCTGCAAGCTGCGTTTGCCGGTCACTCAGATCGGAGGAGTAACAAAGCGGAGTTACCTGCGCCAGGTAACCTACTGCGCCTTCATAATCAAAGGAATCAAAGTAGGACGTTAACCTGGCGTCTGCATCAGCCTTAAGCGCAGCATCGTACTCTGTAACCAGCTTGTCTGCTTCTTCCTTGTCCGTATTTTTCAACTGCTCGATCTTATAATGTGCCTCTTCAAATGCTTTCGTCTGAATCTGGGACTGAATGTCCTGAACCAGCTGCTTACTTTGTTCCGCACGGCATGTTTCTATTGCTTTCTGCGCCTCCTCATATCGAACCGTGTCCCTTTGCATGACTCCGCCAAAGTAGGCGATGGCTGAATCATAATCCTTTTGGTCGTAATACTGCATGGCAGTGTCATAATTCTGCTTGGACTGATCGATGTAAGCAAGAACCTGCAAAAAGTCGCTGTATCCAGATGTTTCAGAAAATTCGGCATCCGATGCAAGCTGCTTGAACAAAGAAAGCTTTTCCGAATCCAGATTCCCTGCAATGTACTGATCCACCAATTTGTCGTACAGCCCATCCATGGATTCACTGATCTCCTGATCCAGTTCTGCTTTCTTTTTAGAGGAATCAATATGATCCTCATAGTAGCTGTAGGCACCCTGCATATCCAGATCCTCTATGTAGCCGGTAAATTTGGATGCATCCGCACCGCAGGCCGTCAGCATCAGCCCCATCAGCAAAGCACCGCCCCAAGCCATCATCTTCTTTTTCATAACATTCATCCTTTCTGTGCAAAAGTGTGTATTACGCACTCTGATTCTTTTTTTGCTCACTGTCGCTCATCAGGCTGAGAACGCTTGCCACCGCAGAACACAGTAAAGCAACCGCCACACCGCTTTCCATAGAAAAACGAAGTGCACCGCCTTGTTCTGCATAATTGGAGGGTCTATACGGCGACCCACTGTTCAAATACGCAATTGCCATGAACGAAATGCAAAGGCATATAGACGCTATGACCGTAGTTATTCCCACATGTTTCTGGGTAAAAGCGCCTAGCAGCAATGCTGCAAGCAGAAAAGCAGCCGAAATGGGAGCAGTTACAAACAATGCTTTCAGGCTAGAAACCATATTGTCTCCGTCCTCAATTTCATCCTTAAACGTATCTTCTAACTGAGAAAACTCTTCTGAATCAACCATTCCGGAACTCTTTAAATTTGAAAAATTCGATGCTGCAAATACACAAACAATTCCATCGAAGGAGAACTCCTGCTTGTCCTTTTTGTTCTTGATCTCACATGTTGCCCATGGAAGAAAAAAGCTCAACAATGCAGCGCCAATCAAGATAAAAGCAGCGATCAGCTTGGGCGGGTACACACGCCGTGCCAGTGACGGGGCAGGAACCGATGCCGGTTTGTGTGTGTGTTCGTGCCTGGGCACAGATACATGGGCGGACACAGACTCGGTTGATGGATTTGGTGTCGGCGGCTTCTGCTTACTTTTATCCAACATGTTGTAGCCGCATTTGATGCAGTAAACCGCATCCTCTGGGTTCTCATTTCCACATCGTTTACAGAACATATCAATCTTCCTCCTTGTTTTGGGAATGCGCAGACTTCCCTTTTCACCATCCTATAAAAAAAGCAGAATGAAGTCAATCCATTCTGCAAAATGTACACGAATCTGCGCAAAATGTACACTTTTCGAGAAAATCAGTCCGATTCCGCCCTCAAAATTTGACTGACTAAAGAAAACTGCAAGTCCCAAAGCCGCTGCATGCATCCGCCCCGGTTGGAGTATAAAAAAAGACCCACCCGCTATGCGGATGGGTCAAAAAACCCCCGTTCCATACCGGAGCGGGGGTTTTGCATTACTGCAATCTTACGTGATTCTTTACCTGGAAGTTGTGGTCATTGGAGCACAGATACATGATGCCCTCTACCAGACCAACGATGCCGGGAATGTATGTCCAGCAAAACAGCAGATACAGAATACCCATACCGGTTTTGCCCAAATAGAACTTGTGAATGCCAAGACCGCCCAGCAGGATCGCCAGGATGCCGGCGGTGATCTTGCTCTTTACCGGCCAGCTGGGATCGATGCCGTTATTGTCGCCGGTCTGTACAAAGACCTGTACCGGCTGACCAGGCTGACCGTATGCGCCCTGCTGCTGGTACTGGGGCTGGGGCTGCACCTGCGCAGGGGCTACTGCCTCGCCGCAATATTTACATTCTGTTGCGCCAGGTGCCAGCGGAGCGCCGCACTGGGGACAAAGATTTTCTGCCATAATAATTTTCCTCCTATAAGTTAGTCTTTTTTATTGTTTATGCCCATAACTCCGATCGGAATTACAATTGCACAATACACAAACAGCAGCAACAAGTGAAACAGGGTGTACCCTGCGGTGGCATCCGTCTTGAAGCAGAAGCCCAGATGGGTGAACTGGATCAGGGTGTAGATCACGGTGACCGCACAGACGGAAGCATAGGGGGCGGTACCCATGGCGTTTGCCAGGAATTTGCCGCCGCCGATCACCAACGCAAAGATGGCGAGATTGATGCCTGCAAAGGTGATGATCTGTGGAAAGGCGTGGTAATCCCCCACCTTCAGAACCTCCAGCAGCACAAAGAGCATGATGCCCACGAAGAATACGGAAAGGAACAGAGAAGCGATCAGTACCAGAGGACTTGCTTTTTTCATGTTCACTCACCCACCTTTCTGCCGCACTGGTTGCAGAACTTGGAGCCGGGCTCCAGGGTTGCGCCGCAGGCACAGACCGGCGGCTGCAGGGACATGCCGCATTCGGTACAGAACTTGGAGCCATCCGACACGGCTGCACCGCATCCGGGGCAGGTCTTTCCTGAGGGCTTTGGCTCCGGCGGTGTCATGGATGCGCCGCAGCTATTGCAGAATTTCGCACCCTGCTTGTTGGCTGCGTGGCATGCAGGACAGTAGGCTGCCTCCGGAGCAGGTGCCTGCATCACGGAAGCCGCAGGCTGCACGTTTCCGGCAATGGCTGCACCGGCGCCAAGTCCAATGCCCCCGGCTGCAAACGCACCGGCAACCCCGTTCTGGTTGGTGGCAGCCCCTTCGTATACGTCAAAGGAGCGTTTGGTGGCGTAGCGGGAATCACCCATAATGTCGAACGCCGCCTTATCCTCCAGGATCTTGTTGATGGTCTCGAAATCCTCCTCCGGGAAGTTGATGGACTTCACGAAGAAGTTGATCAGCTGCATGCCGAACTTGCCAAACTCCGGCGTCAGAATCTGCTGAGTACGCTGAGAAATGTCATCCAGCTGGGCAGCGATCTCCAGAGCGGAGATCTGGTCGTGGATGATGATGTCCGCAATGATGGACTTGACCTTGGTGACCAGGATACCCTTGTAGAAATCCAGTACCTTGGTGTACCGCACCACATCGGAGGAGTTGAGGGAACCGATCAGCTCCCGCAGGAAGCCGGCATAATCGGCGATCTTCATTCCCACCTGCCCGAAGGCACGGATCCGGAGCCGGACATGGTACTTCGGGTCAATCAGCTGGATTGGGTCAGAGGTGCCCCATGCAAGATCCAGTTTGGTCACGGTATTTATGTAGTAGATCTCCGCAGAGAAGGGCGTTTTTCCGCCAAATGGCAGGTTGATGATGCCTTGCAGCAGCGGCAGGTTGTTGGTGCTGAGGGTATAGGTGCCCGGGGTAAATACGTCGCAAACGGCGCCGCCCTTTACGAAAATCGCAACCTGACCCTCTCCCACGATCAGCTGGGAGCCAAGGGTAATGCTGTCCTTGGGATGCTTATACACCAGCCAGTCACGGGACACAAGTCCGCCAAACTTGATTACGTCAAGGATTGCCATAGGATCACTCCTTTTGATCAAATCAGATGATATAATTACGCAAAATATTACTGTATAGCATTATAGCACGAATTTTGCCCGGATGCAAGGGGAACCGTCGGATTCCGTCGATTCAAGTGGGAAATTCAGCATTTCCACAAAAAACGGGAAATCCGGATTGTCAAAATAAGCGAAAAAGAAAAGGGAAAGCGGCGTATGCTTTCCCTTTCTGCTTATTTTCCTCTGCTGCGGGAGCCGTTCTTCCGGTCGGATCCACGCTTGAGATCACAGATCTTTTCCTCGCTGCTCTGCTTGAACCGTGCCATCATATCCTCAAAGGACAGCTCCGTAATAGGGGGCTGCTTCTTGGGTTCCCACACATTGGGACGACCCCTGTCCTGTCTGGGGCGACCGCCGTTCTGAGGACGGGACGCACCATCCCGGGGCTTCCGCTGTTCCCGCTGGGGAGGCGGACATGCCTTCTTGATGGAAAGACTGATCTTTCCGGCTTCGTTGATGCTCAGCACCTTGACCTTCACGGTCTGGTTCTCTGTCAGATGGTCTCTGATATTGCTGACGTACACGTTGGCAACTTCGGAAATATGCACCATTCCGGTCACCCCGTCCGCCAGATCCACAAATGCACCGTAGGGTGTGATGCCCTTGACTACGCCTTCATACACTTGACCGATTTCTACCTGCATTGACTTTGCGTTCCTCCTAATTTCTGGATGTATCATAGAATCTGCGCTCATTGGGGTATGCATAGTTCAGGTAATTGAGCGCATAGTTCTCCATGTAACTGTACTCATCGCTTTCCAGTTCTCTGGACAGCCGGACATTCTCTGCCTGCAGCATTGCCTTTTTCGCCTGGATCTCGGCAAGCTCCTGCTGCTTTTCTGCCAGGGTGGACTGGTTGGAGATGATCATTGCAATGCAGACGATTATGACTGCAAACACGCCCAGCCGCAGCACCAGGGAGGATAAGATCCCCTTGGGTGTTTTCTCATGATTCAGTTTATGCTTTTTCACGGCTTCTCACTTTCCTTATGTTCTTTCTTTGTTCGTCCCGTATCTTCCGGATTCGGCGCACGGTTTTCTATCTTATTTATTATACAACATTCCATTCCCTGCAATCAAGTGTTTTTTCACTTTTTTTCTGCCTTTTTCGATTTTTGGAGAGTTCCCACAAAAACCGGGATGGTTTTTTCACGGATCAGTGCATACCCCTTGGCAAAGGGCAGCAGCAGCACCCGGAGGATCCGGCGCAGGATCCCCAGAATCCGGTGAATCACCCCCATGACCACCCTGCCGGCAGTCAGGTAATACAGCGTAAAGCCCAGCAGATTCCCCACCGGGAAATACCACCGCAGATGCCCCCGGGCAAAGCCGAAGGAAAAGGCGGACACGAACAAAGCATAGAGCATGCAGAACAGCAGATCCTCCAGCGCCACCAGCACCCGGTTATGGGGCAGCATCGCCCGGAGAATCCGGAACAGGTCAAAGCCTATGCCGATGGGGATGCCGAACAGACAGGAATACCAGAACAGCCGCCCCTGTTCACTGGCGGTGAAAAAGCTCTCCAGCCCCATAGGCTCACCGGAACAGCTTTCCCAGCAGGCTCAGCGGCCCCCGCTTGTCCCGTTCTCCGTAGCAAAGCGCCCACACATCCCCCTCAATGGTGACCTCTCCGGTTTCCAGGTTCATACCGTTTACATGCAGCTGCCTGCCCTGGACGGTCAGCTCCCCCAGCTGGGTATACAGGCTGACGGTACGCTCATCAAAGCTTTCCACATCCGTGACCCCGGTCAGCAGCAGATTTTTGCGGTTTTCCAGTATGGCGTTGTGATTGGTTCCCGTAACGGCAGCTTCCTTCATAGCATCGCTCCCTTTCTCTCATCCTCCGGATCTCCGGTTCTGTAGCATATATATGCGTTCACGGGAGAGAATATGCAGCAAAAGGCGCCCCGCTGCCAGATCCGGCAGTGGGGCGCCCGCAAAGGAGGAATCAATCCTTGGAAATTTCATCGGTCTTATAGATGAACTTAACGGAGCCGTCCATGTCCTCGCTGATGCCGCCGAAGGAGCGGTAATCTGCGGACACATCGAGCATTGCCTTGAACCGGGTGATGATCCCGTTCAGATCTCCGTCCACAGCGTCCACCAGCTTCTGCACGCCGCTTTCGTCAAATTCCTTCAGACCGTCGGACAGCTGCATGGAACCATCCTTCAGCTGGGATACCCCATCCACCAGCGCATCCGCACCGGTCTGCAATTCCCCGATGCCGGACTTGAGCGCATCTGCGCCCTTGCTGAGGGTGGTTGCACCGGCGCTCAGCTTACTGCTGCCGGATTCCAACTCTGCAGCGCCCTGGGCTGCGGTATCCACACCGCCGGTGTACTGGAGCACGCCCTGGTAGAAGGTGTTGTAGCTGTTCAGCTGCTCCAACAGGTTTTGCAGCTGTGCCTTGCCCTGCTTTGCGCTTGCCACTGCCTGCTGAATCTTGCCGGTAACCTCATCGGACTTCATATTCTGGTCAATGAGCTTCTGCTTCTGTGCTTCAACATTCTGGTTGATCTGGCTCTGGACAGCCTCCGTCTGCATCTGGGCATTGACAGCCGCAGCGACCTGCTGCTGCATGGCTTCCGGTACCACTCCAGCCTCTACCGCCTGCTGATACTGCTCTGCGGTCATGCTCTGACCGGCTGCTGCCAGTACGCCCTCCAGCACCTTGCTCTGTACCGCTGCGGTGACTCCGGTGCGGATCTCCGGCTCCTTGGCGTTGACCGCTGCGGTCACCTGCTTGAGGGCGGTGTTGTATGCCAGCTTCTGTACCGCATCGCTGTCCAGGGAAGCGATGACCTTGTTCAGCACGGTCTGATAGTTGCTGACGGTGAGCTTATCTGCCTGTAAGCCTGCGGCTGCAATCTGGGTATCCGCTGTGGACAGCAGGGTGTCAAACACCTGCTTTGCGCCGCCGTTCAGGGTTGCGCTGTTGCCGCTGAGGGTATCCAGTCCGTCCGCCAGCTGAGATGCGCCGCTGTTCAGATCCTTTGCGCCGCTTTCCAGCTGGGATGCACCGGAGGCAAGCTCCTTGGCGCCGGTTGCCAGCCGGTCAATGCCCGTAATAAGGGTGTCGGACTTGCTCAACAGGGTGGACAGGCCGTCATACAGCTGGGAGGAACCGTCCAGCAGCTGCTTCATGGCGCTGGTCAGATCGTCCATCGCATCCGTCAGATCGTCGTACTGATCCAGACCGGAGGTGTCAATGTTGTTGAATACTTCATTGCTTGCAACGGTCATGGTAGTTGCCAGGGAGAAATCCGTTACATCTGCGGTGATCTCCACATAATCCGGAATGGTCAGCGTGTCCTTGTCCAGCTGCAGGCTGTCCTGCATGCCCGGCAGAGCGATGCCTGCAATCACGGTGTGATCCCCGTCATTGATGAGCTTGCCGTTGGATACCTCCACGTTCCGGAAGTTGTCGTTATCCACGATCATACCGGTCAGCATCACAAAGGGCACATAGATCTTCTCGTCCTTGCCGTTGATCTTCACGGTTTCATACTGGTTATTCTTGTAGTCGAACCGGATGGTGACCTTGCCGCTCTTTCCTGCAAGATCCTCTGCGGAAATGGGGTTGCCGTCCAGCTGATAGCTGACCTTGAGGGATACCGGCAGATCCTTTTCAATGCTGCCCTGGTAGTAGATATCCCCGCCGGCTGCATCCCAGATCCGGGCATTGTCCCCGTTCATGGTGTAGCCCTGCTCCCCCTTGACGTTGGTCACATCCTTCAGCTCTGTGCTGTCGTCCAGGGAGCTGCTGCCGGCTGTATTCTTGATCCAGTCGCTGACGATGATCTTCTTGGCACTGCCGTCCGCCCCGGCGATCACATACACGGTCTCGTCCTTGGAGGCGGTCTTGCTGGTGTCGGATGTCTTTTGTGTATCCACCGTCTGGGTGACAGCGGCGGTCAGTTGGGATTCTCCGCTCTTTTCCCCGGCGGCATACGCCAGCATGCCGATGCAGCTGCACGCCATGGCGGCGCACAGGGTCAGGGAAACGGTTTTGGCTGTAATCTTTTTATTGGATTTCATAACGCATACCTCCGGAGCTTAATGATTCTTCGGCAGAAAGCCGATGGTGGTTTTGCTGATGATCTTATCGAACAGCATGAACATAGCCGGCAGGATCAGGATGACGCAGAGCATACTGATGATTGCGCCTCTTGCCATCAGCGTACACAGGGAGCTGATGATATCCACGTCGGAGTAAACCGCAACGCCGAAGGTGGAAGCAAACAGCCCCAGGGCGCTGACGATAATGGAAGGAATGGACATGCTCAGTGCATCGGAAACCGCTTCCCGTTTGTCCATGCCATCAAACCGGTTCTTCTTGTACCGGGTGGTCATAAGGATCGCATAGTCCACCGTTGCGCCCAGCTGAATGGTACTGATGCAGATGGGGGCGATAAACGGCAGGGATGTATTGGTCAGATAGGGGATGCCCAGGTTGATGAAGATGGACAGCTCGATGACTGCCACCAGGATCACCGGCAGGGAAATGCTCTTTTCCACAAAGAGAATGATCAGGAAGATCGCCACAATGGAAATGGTGTTGACCACCTTGAAGTCCCGGTCGGTGATATCGATCATATCCTTGGTGCAGGGCGCCTCGCCGATGAGCATACCCTTCTGGTCGTACTGCTTGATGATGCTGTTCAGCTGGTCGATCTGATTGTTCACCGCATCGCTTGCAGTGGTGTATTCCGAGTTGATGAGCATCAGCTCCCAGTTGTCGCTTTCCAGAATGCTCCGGATGGAATCCGGGATCATATCCTGGGGCACCAGAGAGCCCACCACGGATTCCATGCCAAGCACATACTTGACGCCGTCCACCTGTTCAAGCTCCTTGGTCATCTGCTTGACCTGCTTTGGCTCCAGGGAGGCATCCACCAGCAGCATGTGGGTGGAGCCAACATTGAAGGTATCCTTCAGCTTGGTGTTGGCAATGACGTAATCCATATCCTCCGGCAGGGTAGCGCCCAGGTCGTAGTATACAGCGTCATTGGTCTTGGAGTATGCATAGTACGCCGGCACAATGGCAATGGCGAACACTGCAAGGAATACGGGGAAGATCCTGGTCAGACCCTTTGCCGCCTTGTTCATACTGGGCAGCAGGGCACGGTGCCGGGTCTTTTCAATGGGCTTATCCAGCACCAGGATCAAAGCCGGCAGAGTGGTGACACATCCGATCACGCCCAGGATCACGCCCTTCGCCATGACGATGCCAAGATCCATGCCCAGAGTAAAGGTCATGAAGCACAGAGCGATGAACCCGGCAATGGTGGTGATGGAACTGCCGATGACGGAGGTAAAGGTTTCGTGGATGGCAGCTGCCATTGCGCTGTACTGATCCCCCTGGAGCTTTCGCTGCTCACAGTAGCTGTGCCACAGGAAGATGGAGTAGTCCATGGTGACTGCCAGCTGCAATACCGCCGACAGCGCCTTGGTCAGATAGGAGATCTCTCCTAAGAAGTAGTTGGTGCCCATGTTGATCAGAATCGCTGCACCGATGCTGGACAGGAACAGAAACGGAATGATCCAGCTGTCCATGAACAGCATCATGACGATGCACGCCATGACCACCGCAAGCCCTACATAAATGGGCTCCTCGTTTTCGCAAAGCTCCTTCAGATCTGTAACCATGGCGCTCATGCCGGAAACGAAGCACTGCTTGCCGGCAATGTCCCGGATAGAGGCAATTGCCTGCATGGTTTCGTCGGCGGAGGTGGAGGTGTCGAAGAACACGGCAATCATGGTGCAGTCCCCGGCGTTGAATGCGTCATACACCTTCTGGGGCAGCATTTCCATGGGAACGGAAATGTCCAGCAGACTGTCGTACCAGAGCACCGTATCCACATGCTCTACCGTCCGGAGCTGTTCCTCCAGCTGCACAATGTCCTTGGCGGGCATATCCTCCACGATCAGGAAGGAGAATGCGCCCTTTCCGAACTCATCCATCAGAATATCCTGACCGGTGGTGGTGTCCATATCATCCGGCAGATAATTCAGCATATCGTAATTGATCCGGGTCGCCATCATACCCAGCACCGAAGGCACCAGGAGCACCAGCGTAATAATCAGAATCAGCACCCGGTGCTTGACAACCGCTTGTCCCAGTTTCATAAATCATCTTCCCCCTTTATTTCGGCATGGGTCTCGATCACGTCAACCTTGCCCTGCTTCTGGATCTTCACTGCATACACTGCAACCAGAAGATTCAGAACACCCTCCAGCAGTGCGGTAATGCCGATCAGCCGCATAATGAGCTTTGCCCCGCCAAAGGGGTTCAGCACCAGCAGCACCCCACAGGTGCCGGTCAGCAGGGATGTCAGCCCGATGACCCACCAGTTGGAAATGCCGAAGCGTTTGGCATCCAAAGCGGTTTGCAGCTTGAACATGCTATCGGTGAGCACCACGATGCCGATCAGGAAATGCACGAAGGTGGTAAAGCCCACCGGATTGCACAGCAGGATCAGCCCCAGCAGCAGGCACAGCAGCCCCAGCGCCAGATCGAACTGAAACGCCAGCCGGTACAGATCCTTGGAAAAATACCCGATGATCTTGATGATGCCGCACACAGTCAGCAGACCGCCTGCCGCCATGCACAGGAGCTTTACAGAGGTGCCTGGCAGGAAAATCAAAAGCAGTCCCGCTGCGCACCAGAGCATGGAGGTTGCAATGTAACCGGACTTTGCTGCCCGGATCCAACCTGTTCCTTTCATAGGATCACTTCCCTTCACTGTCCTTATTGTACCCCCGGCGGCGGAAAATGAAAACGGATAATAAAAAAGCGGTGCATAAAATTTATGCACCGCCCGGAAATTATCTGATTTTTGGACACATCGCCCGATTTGTCTAACAAATGCCGGTTTTTCGGCATTTTGCAGCAGCTGCATGCACAGAATTTCATGCACGCACGCCGTGTTTTTATGCAAAACACACATGCTTATGTATACCGCTGCTGCTTCTCCACTTTTTTCAGAGACGCCCGGATGTTCCCCTCCAGCATGACTCCCAGTCTGCCGATGATCTCCTCCGGGTCATATTTCATACCGTTTGCCAGCCAGTCCAGGATCATGCCCACCAATGCCGCCTTATAAAAGCTTGCAATCAGCTTTTTGTCCGACGCATCGCAGGCAATGTCCCGGGCAATGGTATCCACAAACCGGTACATAATGTCCCAGGTAATGTCGTTCAGATACCGCTCAAAGATCTCCCGGCTCACGGAGTTGTAAATGTGGTAGATCAGCCGCTTGTTGGACAGGGCAAACTGGGCAGCGGCAATAAACCCCTCCTCCCAGGAGTGCACATCCCCGTGCAGGGACAGCGCCCGGTTGGTCTCATCCTCCAGAATCCTGGTCACCAGGGTAGGGATATCGTCAAAATGGTAGTAGAATGTGTTGCGGTTGATGCCGCAGTCCTCCACAATGTCCTTGACCGTGATCTTGTCAAGGGGCTTTGCGTTCAACAGCTTGATGAAGGAATCCATAATTGCCTTTTCGGTAAATGACGCCACTGCAGCCTCCTCTTAAAAGTCTCCCGACCTGTCTTCCATCAGCTGGAAGCTAATCTCAAAATCCTCATAGTCTGACTGACTGCTGCCGTATCGGCGGCACTTGGCAGTCACCGTATCTCCGGGGCCACGACCCTCCAGCGCAACGGACAGGGAATCGTAGTCATAGACCTCCTTGCCGTTGACGGCGTAAATGAAATCCCCGGTGCGCAGCGCCGTGCTTGCCACCGAGCAGTCTCCGGAAATCTCCTCGATCCAGATGCCCTGGAAATCCTCCGGGATCTCATAGCCCTCCTGCTTTTCAAAGAGCCGCTGCGTATAAGTGTCCTCCGAGCTGTAGAAGGTGATACCGATCCGGTATCTGCCGGCAATATAGCCGTTCTGGATCAGCTCCTCAATAATGGGCAGCGCCTCGTTGATGGTAATGGCAAAGCCCAGTCCCTCATAGCTGGAGCTGACATACTTGGAGGAGGTAATGCCGATGACCTGCCCGAACATATTCACCAGTGCGCCGCCGGAATTGCCGGGACTGATGGCGGCGTTGGTCTGGATACAAGTCATTTCATAGCCGGTGCTGTCCGCCCGGATCTTCCGGTTCAGCCCGGACACGATGCCGTTGGTGAGGGTGCCGGACAGCCCTGCCGGATTGCCGATGGCGACCACCTCTTCTCCCAGCACAGTTTCATTGGAATCTCCCAGCACAGCTACCGTCAGATCCGCTGCATCGATCTTCAGCACTGCAATGTCCGTCTTGGCATCTCTGCCCACCAGCTTTGCCGGGTGGGGGGAATCATCGTCCAGATGCACCACATAGGTTTTTGCTCCGTTGAGCACATGCTCATTGGTCACAATATATCCATCCTCGGAAATAATGATGCCAGAGCCACTGCCGATCACCAGAGAGTCCACCTCCCCGTAGGTGTAGATCTCCACGATGCTGGGGCGCACCGCCTGGGCAATACCCTCTACGGTATATCTGCCCGTATCGTCCTTATAATTCTCCGGTACATCCGGCTTTTTCTGGGTGCCGATGCTGATATGGACTCCGCCAGGGTCGGACTGCATCGCCCCATGGGACAGATCCCGCACTATACAGTACACGGAAAAGCCCAGGATCAGCACAAAACCCACAATGGCGGCAATCAGCATGGCACGGTTGATCCGTGCCGGAGAAGGCTCTGCCGGCGCAGGCTCCGGAGCGAACCGGGGCGGCGTGCCGTAGTATCCCTGGGCATAGCCCTGCTGCCCGTAGGGCTGCTGATTCTGGTAGGTACGCTGATACCCCTGCCCGTAGGGCTGCTGGTTCTGGTAGGTACGCTGATACCCCTGCCCATAGGGCTGCTGATTCTGATAGGCACTCTGATATCCCTGCCCGTAGGGCTGCTGATTCTGATAGGCACTCTGATATCCCTGCCCGTAGGGCTGTTGGTTCTGATAAGTACTCTGATATCCCTGCCCATAGGGCTGCTGATATCCGGACTGACTGTCGGGACTGGTCTGGTTCTGTGCCGGTGTCCCGGCAGCGGCAGGCTCCTGAGCAGGGGATGCCTCCGGCTGGCTGCCACTGTGTTCGTACTGGTTTTCTTCCATGTTCCTAATCCTTTCGTTCCTTGGGGGGCAGCTGCTTTTTCCCCTTCACGGGCAGCGTGATTACAAATTCCGTATAGTCCCCCTTCACGCTCTTTACCATAATATTGCCGTTGTGGAGCCGGATGATACGACTGACAATGGACAGCCCCAACCCCACCCCGGTGGTATCCTTGCTCCGGGATTCATCGGTCTTGTAGAACCGGTTGAACACGTTGGAAAGCTCCTCCTCGCTGAGACCCTCTCCCGTGTTGCGGATCACCACCTGGCACTGCTCTCCCTGGGGCATCACCGAAAAGGTCAGCTCCCCGTTCCTGGGAGTGAATTTTACCGCATTTTCGATCAGATTGTAGAATACCTGCTGCATCAGATCCTTATCCGCCTGCACCTCCGCCCGGGGACAGTCCTCCAGACCGCAGACCTGGATCTGCCGGGCTTCGATCTTCTGCTCAAACATAAATAACGTGGAAATCAGCAGACCGGTCAGTTCCACCGGCACCAGCTTCAGCTCCATGCCCCCCTCCTCAAACTTGGAGATGTTCAGCATGGAGCTGACCAGCCGGGACAAGCGCTTCACCTCTCCCGAGATCCGCCGCAGATAGCCCTGCTGCTGCTCCGGAGGAATGGTACCATCCAGAATTCCGTCCACAAAGCCACTAATCGTGGTCATAGGGGTGCGCAGCTCGTGGGACACGTTGGACACGAAGCTTTTCCGGTTCTTCTCGTTGGAATCGATAAAGTCCGCCATCCGCCCCATGGTCATGGCAAGATAGGTCAGCTCTCCTGCGTCCGCCACATCCGGCTTGAAGGAAAAATCCCCGTCCGCATAGCGTTCTGCGGCCTTGGTGATCTCCTTCACCGGTTTCAGCATATGCCGGGTATTGAAGTAAAAGACGATGGCTGCAAGAACCGTCACTGCCATCAGACCGATCACCAGCACGAAGAACAGCTCCTTGGAAAAGCCGGTCAGCTGCTCCGCCGGATACACCAGCGCCAGATATGCTCCATGCTCCTGATCCGTATCATACAGCTGGAAATGCTCAATATAGCACACGCTAAGCTCCTGGGTCAGGCCCGTGAACTGATTGACCTGGAAGGTGGGCTTGCGCTGCACGGAGTTCATCAGAGAGTCACTGAGCCGGATAGAGCCGTCCGCATAATCCGAGCGCAGCAGACACGAACCGTCTTCGTCAAACAGATAGCAGGATACATTATAGGTCAGAGCATAGTAGGAAAACTGGGAGTGGATCTGGGGGGTATCCACACTGCCGTACCGGCTGTAATTTTCCCGGGTCTCCGTGATCATCAGATGCGCCATATTGGCTGCCTGCTCCCGCTTTTCATCCTCATATCTGCCATCCGCCCACAGAAGCACCAGGCTTCCAAGCAGAGCGGCAAAGAAAAAGGTAATGATCGTCCCCAGGTAGAAATACCGGGAGAAAATGCTTTTCTTCATTGCATCAACCGCCTATGCTCTTTCCATGTCCAAAGGGAAATGAACACCGCACAAAGCACACCCAATGGCTTTGTACGTCCATTCGGCACACACGCTTTGTGCGGTGTTTCCTTAGTCTTCTTCGTCCGTCTCAAATTTATAGCCTACGCCCCAGACGGTTTTCAGCTCCCACTTGTCCGAAACACCCTCCAGCTTTTCACGCAGCCGCTTAATGTGTACGTCAATGGTACGGGAATCTCCGTAGTACTCAAAGCCCCATACCTCATCCAGCAGCTGATCCCGGGTGTATACCCGGTTGGGGTTGGATGCCAGGTAGAACAGCAGCTCCAGCTCCTTGGGGGGAGCGTCCACAACCTTGCCGTCCACCTTCAGCTCATACCGGGTCATGTTCACAGAAAGCTTGTCATAGCGAACCTCCCGGACCTCCATTTCCGCCGGAGACTGACCGGTGCGGCGCACCACCGCCTTGATCCGGGCGATGACCTCCTTGCTGTCAAAGGGCTTGACGATATAGTCGTCCGCCCCAAGCTCCAGACCCAGTACCTTATCAAAGGTATCGCTCTTGGCGGTGATCATCAGGATCGGGATATTGGACTTTTTCCGGATCTCCCGGCAGACCTGCCAGCCATCCAGCCCGGGAAGCATTACGTCCAGCAGAACGATGTCCGGCTTTAAGGCGTTGAACTTGACCACAGCTTCCTCCCCGTCGTGGGACAGGATCACGCTGTAGCCCTCCTTCTCCAGGTAGAGCCGCAGCAGGTCGCAGATATTTTTATCATCATCCACAATTAAAACTTTATCCAGTGCCATATTTTCCTCTTTTCCGCACAATTCGTGCTTCGGGATTCCTTTTTATTATACAATATATAACGCAATTCATATACGCATAAATTGTGTCTGGTATATGAACAAATCGTAAACAGTCCCATAGAGATTGGCAAATGCCTTGAGATGCCAAAAGTATGTATTTGTACATTCTGCACAATGTAATTTATTTTTCTTCGTGTATACTGTGAAATCCTACAAAAATAATAGAAATGCGCAAAAACCCCTTGATTTTTTATAGGAAGTTGGTAAAATAGGTATTAGCACTCGGACAGTTTGAGTGCTAACATAACGCAAGCGCAAGTACAGCAAGTACAGGAGGAATGAACAATGACTATCAAACCATTGGCAGACAGAGTTGTCATTAAAATGATGGAAGCAGAGGAAACCACCAAGGGCGGCATCATTCTTGCAGCGTCCGCACAGGAAAAGCCTCAGGTTGCTGAGATCGTAGCAGTCGGCCCCGGCGGCGTGGTAGACGGCAAGGAAGTAAAAATGTACTTGAAGGTGGGCGACAAGGTGCTGCTGAGCAAGTATGCAGGCACCGAGGTCAAGCTGGACGGCGAGGATTACACCATCCTGCGTCAGAGCGACATTCTCGCAATTGTAGAATAAATCAGATCATACCAAAAGGAGATTGAGGAACATGGCTAAGCAGATCAAGTACGGCGAAGAAGCAAGAAAGGCACTCCAGGCAGGCATCGACAGCCTGGCGGATACGGTCAAGATCACACTGGGCCCCAAGGGCAGAAACGTGGTTCTGGACAAGAAGTTCGGCGCTCCGCTGATCACCAATGACGGCGTGACCATTGCAAAGGAGGTCGAGCTGGAGGATCCCTTTGAGAACATGGGCGCACAGCTGGTCAAGGAGGTTGCAACCAAGACCAATGACGCTGCCGGCGACGGCACCACCACTGCCACCCTGCTGGCACAGGCAATGGTTCGGGAAGGCATGAAGAACATCGCAGCAGGCGCAAATCCCATGATCGTCAAGAAGGGCATCCAGAAGGCTGTTGACGCAGCAGTCAACGCCATCAAGGCAAACTCCAAGCCGGTAGAGGGCAGCGCAGACATCGCAAGAGTCGGCACCGTATCCTCCGCAGACGAGAACGTGGGCAAGCTGATTGCCGAGGCAATGGAGAAGGTTTCCACCGACGGTGTCATCACCCTGGAGGAAAGCAAGACCGCAGAAACCTACAGCGAGGTCGTTGAGGGTATGCAGTTTGACCGGGGCTACATCTCCCCCTATATGGTCACTGACGCAGACAAGATGGAAGCAGTTTACGATGACGCTTACATTCTGATTACCGATAAGAAGATTTCCTCCATCCAGGAGATCCTGCCTCTGCTGGAGCAGGTCGTACAGGCTGGCAAGAAGCTGGTCATCATTGCAGAGGATATGGAGGGCGAAGCGCTCACCACCATCATCCTCAACAACCTGAGAGGCACCTTCAAGTGTGCTGCTGTCAAGGCACCGGGCTTTGGCGACAGAAGAAAGGAAATGCTGAAGGATATCGCCATCCTCACCGGCGGTGAGGTTATCACCTCCGAGCTGGGTCTGGAACTGAAGGATACCACCATTGCACAGCTTGGTCGTGCAAAGCAGGTAGTCATCCAGAAGGAGAACACCATCATCGTGGACGGCGCAGGGGCATCCGAGGAGATCAAGGCTCGCATCAGCCAGATCCGCAGCCAGATCGAGACTGCAACCTCCGACTTTGACAAGGAAAAGCTCCAGGAGCGTCTGGCAAAGCTGTCCGGCGGCGTAGCTGTCATCAAGGTGGGCGCTGCAACCGAGATCGAGATGAAGGAAAAGAAGCTGAGAATCGAAGACGCTCTGGCTGCTACCAAGGCTGCTGTTGAGGAAGGCATCGTTGCCGGCGGCGGCACAGCCCTCATCAATGCGATTCCGGCAGTAGAAAAGCTGCTGCCCAGCCTGGACGGGGACGAAAAGACCGGTGCAAAGATCATCCTCAAGGCACTGGAGGAACCGGTTCGCCAGATCGCACGGAATGCCGGTCTGGAAGGCAGCGTCATCATCGACAAGATCCGCCGCTCCAGAAAGGTTGGCTACGGCTTTGACGCATACAACGAAACCTATGTGGATATGATCCCTGCCGGCATCGTAGATCCCACAAAGGTAACCCGTTCCGCATTGCAGAATGCAGCATCCGTTGCAGCAATGGTTCTGACCACCGAGAGTCTGGTTGCAGACATCAAGGAGGAGAATGCAGCAGCTGCTCCCGCAATGCCCGCAGGCGGCATGGGCTTCTAAGTCCGCTGTCTCACCTTATAAGCATCTAAGCATCATAAAACCGCCTTCGGCAACCCAAATGCCGGAGGCGGTTTTTGTTCGGGGACTGTACTATGCGCCGAACATTTCCGCAGGATATGGAGCATGCCACCATGGTTCAGAAGCCTGCTTGCAGCTCCCGCAGGCACACCTGCGCCAGCTCCAGTAGCTGCGCCCGGTCATTGCTTGCCCGTTCCGCCACCACTGCGTCCAGCAGCATTTGCAAAACCTGTCCGATCTGCCTGCCCTGCGCCCCGATGGCTGCCAGATCCCTGCCGTTCACCGCCAGCTGCTTTAAGGTCAGGCACGCCCCTGCATCCAGCAGGGCTCTGGCGTAATCCGCCGTCTCCAGCAGTCCCGGCAGCTCCTCCAGGCAAAAGGGCTGCTTGGCAGAATTGTCCGCACACATCACCTCAATGAGCCGGAAGAACTGCTCTGCCCCCAATCTGGACAGCGCATGCCGGACGGAAGCCCGACTCCGCAGCTTTTCCGCATGCCAGGCGATCAGCTCCGTGACCTGTTCACAGGTGTGCTTGTCATACCGGAGCCGGGGCAGGATCTTTGTTGCCAGAACTGCACCTCTTGGAGCATGCCCCTTGAAATGCCCGGTGCCGTCCGGATCCAGGGTAAAGCAGTCCGGCTTTCCCACATCATGCAGCAGCATGGTGAGCCGCAGCAGGGGATCCCTGGGCGCCGCTCCCACCGTATGGGCAACGTGGGTCCACACATCGTAACAGTGATACCGGCTGTGCTGGGCAAAGCCAAGGCAGGGGGCAAGCTCCGGAATGGGCACAAACACCACATCCCCGTACCGGCACAGAATTTCCGTCACATGCTCCCCCAGCAGCAGCTTATCCAGTTCTGACCGGATCCGCTCGGCGGAAACCAGCTCCAGCCGCTGTTTCATGCTGTGCACGGCGGCGGCAGTTTCCGGCTCCACGGCAAAGCCCAGCACGGAGGCAAACCGAACACACCGAAGGATCCGCAAAGCATCTTCCGTAAAGCGGCGTTCCGGCTCCCCCACGCAGCGGAGTATACCCCGTTTCAGGTCATCCCGCCCGCCAAAGGGATCCGTCAGACCCAGCCGGGGATGGTATGCCATAGCATTGACGGTGAAATCCCGGCGGGCAAGATCCTCCTCCAGGGTGGGGGTGAAGCGCACCGAGTCCGGGTGCCGTCCGTCAGAATAGGTGCCGTCCACCCGGTAGGTGGTGCATTCCAGGGACATGCCCTCCAGCAAAATGGTAAGGGTGCCATGGGCAATGCCGGTTTCAATGGTGCGGCAGGATGCAAATACCTGCTGCATCTGCTCCGGCAGAGCGTTGGTGGTCAGATCATAATCCGACGGGGTACGCCCCAGCAGCATGTCCCGGACACATCCTCCCACAATGTGGCAGGCATAGCCCGCCTGCTCCAGCAGTTCCATGGCGGTCAGCACCTGGGGCGGCAATGTGTGCATCTGAATCCCTCCTTCCCTGATTTTCGTCTGTTTCTATTGTACAATACTTCTGTGAAAGAATCAACCCCCGCAATTTAACCGCCTTTTTGGTTGGCTATCATACAATTTTCACATTTCGGCGTATAATTAGAACCATAGAAACAAGAGCAACATCTCCCACCGGAGGTTACGATAGAAAGGATGAGAATCATGTTTGAACACAATCACGAAAACGGCAAGGATAACATGAACAACGCACAAAACCAGGGCTTCAACGAAACGCCTCTGGATCAGGAACCGGTTTACAACAGCTACAGCGCAATGCGCAATGACGAGCCGGGCAGCTATCAGCAGAGTTATTACAGCCAGCCCCAGCAGAGCATACCGGGGGACAGCAAGCCCCCGAAAAAGCGTCGTATTCTCCCCAAGGTGGCAGCAGCCGTAGCCGGCGTTATGGTGGTGTCCTTCGCCTCCATCCAGTGCTATCGGTTCATTGACGGCAACGAGACTCTGAGTGCGTTCTTTGCCTCCACCAATTCCGGAGTGTCCCTGACGGACTCCTCCAAGGCAGACAGCTCCTCCGCAGCAGACAGCAGTCTTGCGGACGACGGAAAGAACTGGATGAACCTCGCCGCATCCACCGGTACCCTTTCTACCACAGAGGTAGTTGACAAGGTAATGCCCTCCGTGGTGGGCGTAGCCTCCACCTTCAGCTACCAGTCCAGCGGCTTCGGCGGCTGGTTCGGGGCAGGACAAAGCCAGGAGCAGAACGTATCCGGCACCGGTACCGGTATCATCATGTCGGCGGACGGCTATATCATCACCAACGCCCATGTGATCTATGAGTCTGACTACGGCGGGAAGGCAAGCAAGGTTTCCGTGGTACTGAGCAGCGATTCCGGCTATGACCAGACCGAATATGAAGCCACCATCGTGGGCTATGACGTGGAGGCGGATCTGGCGGTACTGAAGATCGATGCCAAGGACCTGGTTCCGGCGGAATTCGGCGACAGCGACAAGCTGAAGGTAGGCGAGCTTGCCATTGCCATCGGCAACCCCCTGGGCTTTGAGCTGTTCGGCTCCGTTACCTGCGGCATCATCTCCGCACTGAACCGGGAGGTCACCATCAGCGAAAATACCATGAATCTGATCCAGACGGATGCTGCCATCAACTCCGGCAACTCCGGCGGCCCCCTCATCAACAGCAGCGGTCAGGTCATCGGCATCAACTCTGCAAAGCTGTCCTCCAATTACTCCAACACCACCATTGAGGGTCTGGGCTTTGCGATCCCCATCACCGAGGCAAAGGCTATCATCAATGATCTGATTAACTTCGGCTATGTGACCGGTAAGCCCCAGATCGGCATCGGCGCAGCAGATGTCAGCGAGACCCAGTCCAGAATGTACAACATTCCAGTGGGCGTGTATGTGTCCGAAATCTATGAGGGCGGCGCTGCTGACCAGGGCGGCATCAAGAAGGGCGATGTAATCATCGCAGTAAACGGCGAGACCATCAAGACCTACGAAGAACTGAACGGCATCAAGAACAAGTTCAAGGCAGGCGATAAGATCACCCTGACCGTAACCCGTGGGGATCAGGATCTGGATATCGAGATCGTCCTCCAGGAGAAAAAGCCCACTGCGGACTAAGCAATTTTCAACATCTTTTTCATACTTCCTTTTTTTCAGCAGCTCTGTCGTATTTGCGGCAGGGCTGCTTTCCGTCTGCACACTTTTTCCGAAGGCTCATACACTGTAAGAGAATACTGAGGAAAGAGGCGGAGCATATGAGGCGACCTGCATTCCTTGTCGCAGGGGGAGATCTGCGGCAGTTATATACCGCAAGAGCATTGCTGCCGGAGGGCAGCGTATCCGTGCTGGGCTTTGATGAAAATGTGAACCTGCCGGAGGGACTGGAACGACTGGACAGCATGGAGCTTTCCGGGAAGCGGGCAGATTATCTGGTGCTGCCCATGCCGGTCACGGAGGACGGCGTGCTGGTGCATGCCCCCTTTGCCCGGCACAGCATTCCGGTGGCAGGACTGCCGGGACTTGTGAAAGCGGACGGTGCCGTATTCGGCGGCAGGATCCACCCGGCAGTGCGCAAGGTCTTTGACGGCGGTGCTGCGGTGGTGGATTACTACCAGCGGGAGGAGCTGAGCGTGCTGAACGCTGTGCCCACCGCAGAGGGCGCCATCCAGATCGCCATGGAGGAGCTTGCCACCACCATCTACGGGCAGAACGTTCTGGTCACCGGCTTTGGCAGGATCTCCAAGGTACTGGTGCGGATCCTGACCGCCATGGGTGCCCATGTGACCGTGACCGCACGGAAGTATCAGGATCTGGCGTGGGCGGAGATCTCCGGCTGCCGGGCGGTACATATTTCCCGGCTGGAGGAGACTCTGCCGGGGTATGACCTGGTGTTCAACACGGTTCCGGCGGTGCTGTTGGATGAAGCACGGCTGTGGAAGCTGCGGAGCGACGCCCTGATCATTGATCTGGCATCCAAGCCCGGCGGCGTGGATTTTGACACCGCCAGCCGACTGGGCCGCAAGACCGTGTGGGCGTTATCCCTGCCCGGAAAGGTTGCGCCCATTACCGCCGGGGATATGATCGCCTGCACCATCCGCAACATCCTCAAGGAAAGGAGTTTTGCTGATGATTGATCTGAAGGGGGTACGGGTCGGATTTGTGATGACCGGCTCCTTCTGTACCTTTGCTGAAGCGTTTGCCGCCGCAGAAGCCCTCCGGCAGGCGGGCGCAAGCCTTTTGCCGGTGATGAGCGAGCATGCGGCAGGCACGGACACCCGGTTCGGCAGTGCCCTATCCCACATCCAGCGGCTGGAGACCATCTGCGAAAAGCCGGTGATCCGGAGCATTCCAGAGGCGGAGCCCATCGGTCCCAAGCATCTGACGGATATTCTGGTAGTGGCGCCCTGTACGGGGAATACCCTGGCAAAGCTGGCTGCAAGCATTACCGACACCACTGCTACCATGGCGGTGAAATCCCACCTGCGCACCGGGAATCCCGTGGTGCTGGCGGTCGCCACCAATGACGCTCTGGCAGGCAGCGCCAAGAACATCGGGCAACTGCTGAATCTAAAGCATTACCGGTTCGTGCCCTTCGGTCAGGATCAGCCCACCGGGAAACCCACCTCTCTGATCGCCGACTTTACAAAGATCCCCCAGACCCTGGCGGATGCTTTGGATGGAAAGCAGCAACAGCCTATTTTACTATCTTGACAAAATCCCCCTCCTATGCTATAATGCATATAATTTCATATAGGAGGGGATGTTCTTGACATTTATGAGCTTGGCGCTCAGCTTTATAGCAGAGTTATCACTCGAAGAACTGCTGGATCTCTTTTCGGAATCAAGCCTGGAAGCCCTTATCATACTAACGGTATTTCTTGTGATTCCCCGGCATATCCTGGGCATCGTGCTGTTGGTAAGGGGCTGCTCCGCACGCTCCAGGGAGGGACGCACGGCACATGCCATCGCACTGCAATGCATCGGTGTGAT